>Ga0123352_10003397_pt1 | contig 22987 bp, 11 predicted proteins | sample TergutLab28metaG_FD_89700 | JGI IMG/M metagenome (GOLD analysis project Ga0123352, IMG submission 89700) | Labiotermes labralis P1 segment gut microbial communities from Petit-Saut dam, French Guiana - Lab288 P1 | ecosystem: Host-associated > Arthropoda: Insects > Digestive system > Gut ...
TAGAGCCGCTGCGTGGGTCGTCTGGGCGGTACGGATGGTGCCGTGCCGAATGGCACCATCCGCACCGCACACACGACCCACGCAGCGGCTCTCAAGACCACCACCCATCCAAAACACGGTGCAGAAAACCTTATGCTGTAACTCAACATCTAATTCTCCTGATTATGGGCGTATGTGCCCGAAACATGTAGAGCTAAGAATACATCAATAAAATTACCTATTTGTGTCAAGTTGGCATTTCACTTTGTTTCATACTATGAATAATGCGAAGCCACTAACATGTATATTTTCCGTGTACATTAAGACAGAGAAGTTTGAAATTACAATGCGAGTGGTTTGTGGTAATCAACAAAAGACTTACCTTAAAATGTCAGTGAACACTCTGGGAAATATTGTGTGTGTAATTTGGAGTCTAAACTGTACTGTTCACGCAGTGTGTGACTTAACAATACACCCAGAACTTGTTTTACGCTCTAGTTGCCTTCCTGAGCAGTTGACATAATTAAACAAGGCGTAAATATACTAGATAGGCAATGTGCGTATAACTTAATATTGAGACGCGTTCGCATAACCTTTGTTCTGTGGGAAAGCAATATGTATTACGTATTCTGAGTGTGTATAAATAACCTATTTATCCAGTAGGCAGAGCGCATGCGCCGCATTATACGTTCATCTGTAGACTTTAAAACCACACCGTACTTTCCAAATAATTTCATAAAGGGAATTTTCGGAAGTTAATTTACTGAGCATAAAATGAGTGTTTTGATTTTATCTACAAATTTTATCCGAAACATTTTTCATTCTAAAATAAATGAGCGAGAAACCATCAGAAATACATGTAGGTCTTCATGAAAAGTATCCGTTATTCTTGACGGATTTTAATGAAAGATGAATTTCTTCGACAAATTTTCGAAAAATATTTAAATATCAAATTCCATGAAAATCCGTCCAGCGGAACAAACATGGGCAAACAGAGAGACATGAAGAATCCAATAGTCACTTTTTGCACTGTCGCGAACGCATCTAAAAGTGATATCCCCATCAGAAATACGGAGTTAGCCTAATACAGTGCAACCAGCCAAAGATTGTTATACGGAAAATGAGAGCACATAGTAAGAAGTGTTGTAAGTTAGCAAGCTGCGTATAAGGAATAAAGGCGCAGAACAAATGAGCGTGAAACGAAAGCTGGATTGAATGCGTTGGTGAAGGTATGATGTACAAACACGTGGAATATGCCATGGACCGGTTCGTGAACATCTGCATAAGTAATAAGCGGCAGTTGGATGTAGCAAAACTTTGCGGCTTATTTCTACATAATATATAATTGTAATTTTCGGAGACCAGTAAATCAAATTAGTACATCGAGAGATAGAAAAGCCAGTAGGTCGTTGTTCCACAAAAATTAGTGACGTCACGGACGGTGACACAGCATCGTGTGCCGATAAATAATTCGGGTCCAGTGCATTGTTACAGTACCGTGTCAAATGTCTGTCGGGTCTGGATGCTACATAATTGAAAGCGGCTTTAGTGCTGAAGGATGTAATTTCATTTACACCTGAAATACAATACTGTGTTCGAATTTCATTCAGCCAACAATCGTAGCAGCCAAAACAAAGAAGAAATGATATCCAAATCTCGTAATAATAAATAACGAATTGCAATGCGAACGAATGTATAATACAGTGCCAGATAATAGCCTTGAAGTGAGGGAGTGCGTTTATAGTTTGAGTAATTAACACCCTGTTTTCCGTGGCCGTCATAACTGCCTTGTCGTGTGTGTTCTGTGCGAGGGACGTACTCTTGACGAACAAACATATTTCTGTATTAGATAAAGACTGCTTTCACTGTGAGTTGATGGCCGCGGTTGAAGAAACCATTCGGCATCGACCACGTAACACAAAATGGCATAACCAGGAGGCAGCACTCTCCAAGATGAATTTGACGTCCTGATACGAGGGAAAAGAAGGAGACAGGCAGTATACTTCTAATGTAACACCGAAGCTCGTTCTTGCAACCATCGTTGTCGTGGAAAAGCAGTAACTATTACATATACTTTGTGTTTGTTTTAGACTTGGTTATCCAGCATGCATTACGCATGCTCCATATATTGCCAAATGTGGGCTGTCCGGATTTACAATATTTTTCCGCATTATCTCGTAAACAGCAAATTTTTGAAAAAGTTATTGAACATTAGATGCGTGTTTTGATTTTCTTTACACTTTTTAAAGGTTTCTCGTTCTAACAAGAGTTGATAGAGTTCTGATAAAAATATATATTTTTATTCATTTAAATGCCCGTTTTCTTGTCAGATTTTAATGGAACTTGAATGTGTTCGACATATATTACAAAATTACATAAATATCAAATTTAATGACAATCCGTCCAGGGGTAGCCGAGATGTTCCATACGGACAGACGGACAGTCATAACGAGCTAATAGTCGCTTTTCGCAATTTTGCGAACGCTGCAGCAAAAGTGATTTTAGGTACGTGCTGAAGCCGAAAAAAGACTTCAGTATTGGGTGTGTTCTTCGTGAGGTACACAATGCAAAAAGAAAAGTTGACTATGGAATATATTACAAAATGTTGAACCACCAGTTGGAAACTGTCATAAAAATTTAACACTTTATATACTCCTAGAAATCACAGAATATATGTGATGGAAATAACTAGATAGACTGACTGACAGAGAGACAGACGGACGGACTGATGAACGAATGGACTGACAGACGGAAGGATGAGTGAATGGATGGACGGACTGACGGATATTTTTGCATAGCAACCTGTAAGACAAAAGATTCTGCACCGAATGATAGCAAACATTTCCTGACCTCAATCTGCTCTTAATTTATTCCGAAATAGAATTTTGAGGACTGACGGATATACAAGCTTTTATTTCGTAATTAAACATGTAAGGGATTTACTCTTTTTTCGTATTTTCCCTTTCAACTTCGACACAGTGGCAAAATGATGACTTATTTGAAACTTCGATACTAACTTCAGTTTTGTATCCTGATCAGTTGCACATTAATGGTAAAGTAGCCATTATTTTTCAAGGTCCTGAAATAAACAACTGTTTCAGTAGGACTGATGCTTTGCGAGCCATTGAATCCAACAAAAATATTTTGAAATACGTGTATCACATGGCTTAAAGTGTAATACATCAGTCAGAGATACATCCAAGTGAATAGCGAAAGACCAAAGCCATGCGATTACATATTTTTTCCCGTCTTCCTGCTTCAGTTTTGCATTTCATCATTTTTTTGTATTAATGAACACGAACTGAAATCAACTGAACTACGTAAGGTGACGTTTTATTAATTGAGGACTGCACGTAGCATGTTTAATAACACGAAGTATTCTGTAATTGGTGGTACTGAAATACACTGCAAAAATTTTTCTGAAAAGTGTGCAGTTCTTTAATTGTTTATTTACTTAGCGATGTTGTCAAGTGGTAAGTTATTATTTTGCGTTGATAGTAGATGAATTATGTACCACAAGATTATTTGTGAGACTGATAAGGAAGGCAGAATTATCTGGAGAAAAACTGTCTCATTACTACTGCAGATAGTCCAAGACAAATGATACGTGATGTAGCAGATGGAACCCAGACCTGCTCCGTGAGAAGCCGGTTTAACCTAGTGTGTTACTGGAGCTACGCAAATCACCAACCTTCAGCAAAACAATTAGTCCAATGTAAATATGATAATTATTGCAAAGTTTACTCTTTCGTCAGTATTACACTGTGTATGAGAGCTGAACAGTTTTTCAGCAAGTAATGCACATTGCGGACATTCTAGCTGCAGGTTTTATAGGTTAAGATGTCTGCAAAACCAGTCGCGGTCCGGAATGTGAGGGACAATGGAAGTTAAAATATGCAGTTTAGTGCAGGTCTGTGATCAGTCGGTAATTTAAGGCTCTGTGGAGTATGCATGCTAGTTGCTTCCGGGTTGTGTATATCCGTCTTAGAGTTAGCAGTAGTTCAGCATGCTTGTGGCTCTGCACGTTAATAAATTTGTCATATTCAGTAAACAGAATTAGACATTTGAAAGTTTTACCTTTCAGTGAGACAGCTAAAGTTTTCAAACAAAAAAAAATTTCTGTTTTAAGTTACGTTGTGGTCCTTCGCCTATGGGAAAAAGTCAATTTCACTTTCAGTCTAACCATTTGGTGTCTAACTGCCTCAGTGACAGGCTTAGTTACTAAATGCCTGTCTTATTGGCTAATTGCATGGTACAGATTCTTCCTTTTTCAGCTGCCAGTTTGCTTAAAAAGTCTATTCTTGTAGGACCCTAATTATTTAGCGTCTTCAGTAAATCCAATTTGTCTGCCGACTGTGAACTTGAATGTAGTTAAAGCGTAGTCTCGATTTGTAATTACACTATATCAGGTTAACATTTTAAAGCCCAGCGGTTACTTTACGTATATCCAAGTTTAATACTCAAAACTTCTACGTTCTGCTCACACCATATATTTTTTGTCCGGAATTCAAATCAAACATCCATTATTTTCCTATGCAACATTAACTAGTTGATTTTTATAAATGAAACGGAATGTATTTCCTGGCAGTACGAACTAAACGCGTGTCCGTAATTTAGCTTAAACTTGGTCTTTGAAGTGTCAAAATCTTCGTAATAAGATCCTCCAGTTTATATACATATAAGACTTCCAAAAGTCACTCATTTTAGCCTTCTCTGATTCAAATGCCGTATAAATTTACAGTTTATTTACGCTTATGGCAGTGTTCCTTCATCGTCGTTATCACACACATCATCACTATCATCATCATTACCGATATCAACAGCAATAGATTCCGGCCTCTTCCGGTTGCAAGTATTAACTTATCCTTCTGTATCTTTTCTCTGACACCTAATGTATGTGTTCTTTGGTGTATATTTATAGAACTGCTTCGAAATTCGGTTATGCTTCTTTTTTTTAATTCTTAAAACTTCACCGCGGTTGTAATGACATTTTATTTGTAGCTGATGAATGAAAACAAAGAACTTGCTGTTAGAAGAGTGGCTGCTGGCATCGTATTCTTGAAAGAATATTACAACATACTTCAAACTGAACGTGGCGGTAAGTCGCTGGCAGTTATTAGTTCAACTTTAATGTAATTAATTGTGGACAAAATGGCCAAAGCTTCCATCAAGTTTAAGTACAGATTTGAAAGTATTACTGGGGTGCTGGTAAGTACTTAGCCCGACCAGGAAAGAAACAAGCTCGGAAGCATGTCAGGGACGCGCGCGATTTCAACAACATCGAGTCGCGAACTGTCATCAAGTTTTTTTTTTCATGCAAGGCAAGACGCCTAAGGAAATTCACGCCATTCTAACAGAAGCATTACCCTGTTTCCTTCCTGCTACGGCTAAGGACTTATCAGCACCCATGTATTAGCCGTGTGAGACATAACTTCCCTGGTCGTTTTGCTCTGATATTTTTCCAGATCTCTATTGACTTTAGACAGAGTAATGATAACAAGAAACTGTTCCCATTCTTTGATAATAAACACGCTAAATAATTTTTGTCATTGTGGTAGAAATACTTGCTGAACTAAATTATACTAAGTTATCTCTTCAAGACAAATTTTGAAAGAACTCTTAATTAAACTAGATGGGATGAGTGAACTATATAGCACACATGGAAAAGACAAAAAGGCGTACAAATGTTTGGTTGTAAACCGAGAGGGAGAGGCCACTTGCAAAATATAGACGAACATGAGAAGTTAATGTGAAGATTGTTCTTAACTAAACAGTTGTAGGGTGTGGAAAGGATTCGTACGGTGTAAAACGACGAACTGTAGTGAGCACGGAAATGAAATATTAACTTTAACAAAGAGCCGGAAAAGCCTCTGGTCATTGCAGTCAATTTATCAGCTAAGCAAAACGGTAAGCATATTACGGATCACACTGAATATCGTTTTACTATCAACAACTCAAGTTACAACCCTCAAAACAAAATTTAAAAAATAATCATTTAGTATCAAGCTGACAAAATATTTACACTGAATCGGACAATCATAAGGAATTCTTTCCAAAAAGCTTTTAGCCAGAAAAGCTTTATTTACATTTGTACTCTTAAAAATAATGGCTCTTATTGCCCGGTAACCATCTCATTTTTTAGACTGACTAGCTCTCGAATATTTTTTCGATTTAATAAGTGTAGTTATCCCTAAAATGTTAAAACTTTTATAGATATATACACGTTTTCGGAAGATCCTCCGATTATTACCACATCCAGCCGAAACATGCCGTAGTTCTGAAAACGCATTGCTAATATTTGCACATTTTCCTGTAGTTTTATGGGGGCGCCTTGGTTTGTAAACACCAGCCCTGAGCTTTTTGAGCCAGTGTAAAATCAAGTCGACAGTGTTGTACAAATGTGTTTTCAGACTTTCATATTGCGAAGAATATGTTATTGTCAAATGGGGTAACATGTTTCTCAGCAACGCTATTTGTCACGACGATAAATCAAGTTGTTAGATTTACCCAAGTAACACCTCGCACAGCAAGGCTTGGTTGTGACCGAATGATTATGAAATGCACACATCACATTTGCCGCAAAGTGCATTTTATTCCTCGGTGCTTGTAATAGCCAAATGGTGCTGCTAAGTTCACCTCGTCGAATTTATCCTGACGTTACTCTCTTTCGACGATTGCAACAGCTCTGTGAACTGCAAATATAACACATACGGTACGTGTAAATGTAGGTCTCCCAAGGACTCTAGGGACACCAGCTAACGAATGTGCCCTAGTTGCTGTTGTGTAAGGACCGCGTGCTTAGGCTCATGTGATGTTACGCGAGAAATTGGGTTCTTCCAGAAGAAAGCGTTTGAATTACTTCATCATATTCAATTGTATACTTGCCACAATTTGTAGATTACACATCAGTTTCCAGTCCTGTACGGATTAAATTTGTGAATTTCTACGGCAAAAACTTGCTGCAGGTGAGCTTATTCCTCACGAACTTCTGTGGACGGGAAATGGGTTTTGACGCATGGAAGTGTGTTGCAAGTCCGCAGCAGACACACTTGGGTGTGGACAATACTAATGCCATCCGCGAACGTGGATGTAGTGTTATAGAGTCAAACTTTGGGCTGATATATTCCGTAACATTATCTTTGGCCCCATTTACTACTTTATAGTCTAACTGAGCCGCGATATAGTAATTTTCCTGAAACAGTTCTACCGGCGATGCTTCAAGATGTCTTTGGCACGACGGAGTCTCAGCACACCGTGGAGAATACGTCCGGCAGTCGTTCAACGTGGCATATCCATGAAGGAGAATGGACGTATAGGAGTAATTGCTTGGCCTCCTGGGTTACTGTGTCTAACTCCGATGGGTTTTTCATATGGGGACACCGAAATGAGCAGTCCCTGTCAGGACAACCGAAGATCCGTGGCGCGACATCAGGCACCTTTGACGAAGGTGGTTGCATACTTCTCAGCGTCTGTTCAAAAAACTTCATGCGACGCACAGCCATCTGCCCTGAATTGAAATGAGGGTAATCTGAACACCTGCAGCAACCGTGAGGCGCCAATGGATTAATCGTTTGATATCTTTGGCTATTAGTCGGAGACGAGTATATCTAAAACCAAACGTTCCACGACACAGGATGTGTAATGTTTTGTACTTACCATTAGGATGGAATCAAGCTGTGGAAAGTTAGTATATTTATAACTCCCTTACCCTTCCTTACTTCTGTCACTGTGCGCCCTGTCCCGTAGTGAAAAGACTACGAGTGGTATGCTTGCTCTAAGTTGTGTGCTAAGTTGATTCAGCATCATGAAATAATCTGCGAACATCCCATAGCTGTTTCGGTGACCCAGCACTGTGTCTTCCTACGTCTGGAAATTTAGGTGTCATTAGCAAAGAAGAAGATGCCCAAGTTAACAGGACGCATATTTTGGCAGACTTCTTCTGTGGGTCAGCATTAACTTTCTCTACACAAACAAACCATACGCCAGAATAGGATCGTATTCTTTACTCCGCAGAGACTTGCAGTTCAGGCAGTAACAATGCTTGACTAAGCAGTAAGATATATGATGAAATGTGCTGCGAGAGAGTATGAGAAAATTGTGTTCCTCTGGTGCTCGTAATATTGCTGTGGTATGATACTTGAGTTATACCTGCGTACTAGTAGGCATACAAATTACCAGTTAGTCAAAATGATACTTAGCAGCCCGTGAATAAAGTAATAAATCAAGATAAGTCACATTGATCAGTCAGAACATTTCTTTATCAAGCCCTTAATTTGTTTTTAAAAAGCAGCATATCAGATTCAACAAAACGTTGTCTTACAGAGTTCATTACCAGCCTTTTCAGGATGGTATAATCCATATCGTACGTTATCTTTATACAAAAACCGTGCATTTTCTCAAAAGCCCAAAATAATAGACGAATGGCTTATTTGACGCCTGTTATACACCAAAGTCTAAATATAGTAATTTGGTCGGTCATACGTATTGAGTACTACAAAGAATGAAAATTAACTCCAGTGCAGCCTAAGTACAGGTAAAATTACCCTGCATAATAGAAACGACGAAAATGGTATTCCAGATTGTAATCAATGACGAATTATTTCCTTTTTTCTTATTCTTTTTTCTGAGATTTTTCCTTTTTATCTTATATATATATATATGTGTGTGTGTGTGTGTGTGTGTGTGTGTTGTTACTCATCTCATACTCACAGTTTTACTAGATATGTAGTTTAAGTTTTTCCAGTACCTGTACACTGGATTTACCGTGGCGCGGGTTAAGAATTTTATCATTGTGTTCAGTGAAGCAGGTACACTGCAGGTGTTACGCAGTGCCAATTGAGTGGAACAGGAACTATCGGTTAAGTTTGTGGGTGGTGTTTCTGGAGAGAAGTGCAGTAAACTTGTAAGGTTGTTTAAAACTGTTTCGAAATCCTTCTGTTGTACACGAGTGTCGGGAAGCCCCATGTGGGTTTCTGTCACCTGTGGGAATTGGAGGCGTGCTGAGCTGGACTTTTGCACACGGGAGTGCTGCTATAAATACAGCCCAGGGAATGTCAGTGCGGTCAGGCACGAACTTTATTTGTCAAACAAAGTCACAACCTTCAAAACGTAACTTTACTATGACTTCAGCCAAGTTATTTAACGATTACGGGTGGAAAGTGAGGGGTATAAATTTTCTTCAAGAATTAGATTCGATAGTACATTTTAAATGCTTATCGTACTTGACGGGGAAACTGCTTAACACGTTTTCTTCATATGTGTAATATCTTAGATTGAAATTTCAGCCCGGAGAGCAGCTGTCCCAAAGCGTCAGTTTACGTTTAGTCACCCGCTGCAAATACAGAAGAGCTAACTACCTCAAATTAGGGCACAACTGTTCACCTCCACACCGTGATTCTGCACTCATTATTTATCCTGTCATTAAAATGTTTCCTTCTAACGTTCTTAGTCTTGACCCCCATCTGACTACTCGTTACAGGTGTAGAGGTTATTATTACACTTGCTCACATTCAGTGACACTCATACACACTCACTCGGTATGACTCCCCCGGATGGAGGATCGTTCCATCTCAGAGAACTTTACCTGTCAGCACACAGCACACATAACAGACAGACATCCATGCCTCCGGCGGAATTTGAACATGCAACCCCAGCAACAAGCGGCCGCAGACCGACGCTTCAGACTGTGTAGCCACTGGGATCGTCTTGAAAGTCTTCTTATTTGTTACTGACAGCGTCATTAATTAAAGTACAAATATAAAAATAATAACAAATAAACAATTAACAAATTCTCACTGAAATTCCAATTTCAAGTTTTATTTGGAAGGTACAATATAACTAATACCACGCCATAGTCTTCATAATCTTTCGTTTTAAGTTTATTAAACTGGGACCAAATGATTTCTCCATAAGTCATGAAGAGTTTCACTACATTTAGTCGAGTCGTTACTAGAAATCACTTTCATTCCATTTGTTTTATAATTTGGGCAGTGCCGGTTATGTGATGTTTCATCACGTCAGACCGATATTCAAGTACCCTAATATCCAGTTTCGCTTTCTGCCGAGTGACTTGATATTCTGTATAGCCTCAGACGACTCCTCTTTTACAACATTCCCACGTGCATCGATTCAGAACACAAGAGCTTCATACCTGAACATTTCCAGTTCATGTGACAGCGCTATATTAAGATCTGATACTTAGCTAAGGTGTACAGTAGCCACGGTTGCTAATGCAGTGTGGCTATAGTATTTTTTCGAAACTTTATTCCAAATTTAATCAAAAATGTCTTTATTACTTACTGCCTACACCTACCTGGTAAACTGAAGTTGGAGAAATCAACTCTATTTGAAACACCGTTCGTACGTATTCACCAAAATACATCACTATACAATTCACAAGATAGTAGTTCCTTTGTTACGGCTATGAAAATCAGAAAAGTCAGAGGCTTTTATCAGCAGTTTTTTTCATTTCCTCCAGGAAATGTTTTAGGGATGAATTTAAACACTGGTCATGACGCCTTTTTCAGATGCCTTTCTGTATCGCAGATATCTTTCCTTCTACTGACAGCAAACAATTTATGCAGTTAAGAAGCCTTAGTTGTATACAGTAGACAAGAAAACTGCAGTCCGGATAGCGTGCATTATTATTTAACAAAGGCATAACAAAATTGATACTATCGATGTATCCAAAATATTGCAGGTAATGCCATCGAAACCCCTTACAGAATTAAAGGGACTGTACTGGTTTTGAAGCAGAAAGTCGGAATAAGCTCCTTGCTCTTCGGTTCCTCTGTCGAAGCAGTTTTCTTCCTGTCTTCCCTTTTAAACTATCGCTGTATGTCAGTTTCACTATAGAGGAAATTCATGAAACAAAAATATTAAACTTTCGTCACAGAAATCTTTCTAAAAATATGTCATTGTAAAGTAAAATATTTGTTTCTTTGGTCTCTCGACGGTGTCTTTTAAACACATTTTTCGTTTCTTTGTGAATTTGATTCCCATTATTTGCAGAGAATGTGCAAACTTAGGTTCTCTTAGCAATTCCCTCACGTACAAGTTGTTTTTCTCTCACCCTCGAAGCTAAATCTTTCCGCTTGAGGTCGACATATTATAGCAGATATAGGAGACGTAGCTTTCTCACACCATTCCTCTCTGTAAGTGAAGTAGATAATCAACTCTGGGGAAGAGACAAATAAGAAGCCGTACAATGTGGCGCCATCTCACAGTGACAACGACCGTGTATGGAACAGTTCCGGAGTTTCCGTCAGTCTGCGGAAAGTTTAGCAACAGATGTCACTCCTAAGATGGAGAGAGACAAGCACGGAGTTTGAGAAAACATTACACCATATCTGAACTGTTTTGCCATTCTTTTTAAAACTTCACCAGATTCAAGGAGTGCTTAGCGATAAGGTCTTTTGTGTGGGATTGCGCTGAGTGTGGTTCCTGGGTGGCTGTCTTCTCTGACCTTTAAAGTGAAAGTAACATTTGCCTCTGCCAATGATGGCATTCTAATTCTTTTTTTATTTCTCACTTAAATTTCTTGTGATTCCTCACTCTTTATCTTACCCTTAAGCGCGTCCGCAAAATTTCGAAACGCAACTACTAGCTTTGTCATATCTGTCTGTCCTTCTACCCGTCCGTCTTTCCACAAGCAATAACTTGGCTACTACTGGACGGATTTTCATGAAAGTTTATTGAGTATTTTTCTAAAAACTGTAGATAGAATTCAAATTCCATTAAAATCTGACAAGAATAACGGGTACTTTACATACAGACCTATTTACATCTTTTATGATACCTCGCTCAATTCTTAGAATGAGAAATGCTTCAAAATGTTTTTGAAAAAGTCAGCACACATTTTGTTTTCAATAACATTTTTCTGAAAGTCGTGCCTTTTGTGAAATAATGTGGGAAAATATAGCAGGTCCAGACTGGCCATAGATGATATATAATAGAGTCATGCGCTTTGCTTGCTGGATAACTAATGCTAAAGACACACATTTGGATTAAGTAATACTTCTTGCTTTTCCACAGCAACGATGGTTTCGCGAACGCCCAGGAATATTAAATTTACACGTCAATTGCGTGTATTGTCGCTATTCTTTCGTTTTTCCCCCCCAGTTCCTGTCAGTTCTTGCTTTCTTAACCAGTTTCCTTTTCATGTTTCAACTCTTCTTCAATTATGTTTTCCTTTTTCGTTTTTCTGCTTTTTCATTTATCTCCTCCCAGGTCCCTCCTATTTTTTGTCTACGCTGTATCTCTCTCCTACTTTCATTTTTGTTTTTTATATACTTATTTCTTCTTCTTTATTCACATTTCATCACTTTAATTTGTATCTTAAGCTCCGTTGTTACCACTCTTTACATGTAACTTTCCTTATTTTTATTTTCTTGATTTCTACCAGTTATTTCCGTACTTAACGTCTCCCATTACTTCCACTCCTTTCATTTCCGTTGTCCTTGCTTCAGTCTCATTTTTATTTTTGTGAAGTTAATAGCCTAGTTAATTTATTCTCATTCAAGACATTGTTGACGGGAGCAGGGAGTTATTGCTGTCATCCTCATAGTTATGGGCATCATCATCGTTATCGTCATCATCATCTTCGTTGTCATCATCATCATCGTCACCATGATTATCACCATTGTCATCAAATTTGTCACATCCACGTCCTTTTCGCTCGCCAGCTGATAAGTTTATACCTAAAGAGCAAGTCCTCTTATTTCGTTTAATATTTGTTGGGTATAGAGTGAGGTAGTCAATTTACGTCTCTGATTCTTTGCTCCACAATTTAAATCAAATTATGAAATAATGGGAGAGCCTAGGATACTCGAAATCCATATCAGAAAGTTTATGATACATCATTCTAAAGTGTAAGGTAAATATTATACTGATTTATAAGCCTACCCATAGTAAACGGGACCGCAGTAGCACAGCTACAAATCGGAAGGTCGCTGGTTCGATCGCAGGTGGTGTCCTTTGAAATTTCATTGACATAAATTTCTTCCGATCGCACTATGACCCTGGGGTCGACTCAGCCTTTAACAGAAATGAGTACCAGGAGAATTTCCTGGGGGTAAAGGCAGCCGGTGCGTAAGGCTGACAACCTTACCATCATCCTGTGCTGTTGTCATGAAATCTGGGAACCTTAACTTCCTGGGACCCTCTAGGCCTCTCCAGGCCTGTAGCGGGACTACTTTACTTTTACCTTTACCCATAGTAAACAATGGTCAAAGTTCTTCCTAAGAACTTATTCTTTTACATATTAAAGAGCCCTTCCACACACAAGTGACAGGGAATGTGTGGTGTCTATACATTACCTTGATGAAAGTATATCGTTGGAGATTACTGAGCACAAAATTGGATGTAACGTCATAAAATACAGGGTGATTCAGGAAGAAAGGTCAGTAGTTAGGGGGCGATTGTATGGTCATTGTGAGAAAAAAGTTCGTATGAACAATGTATCTAAATCTAAATGGTTACAGAGACAGAGCTGTTTAAACCTATAAATGCAAAAGCACTGTGTTTGGTAATAAAGAAGAGAAATTACATGCTTTTCATTTATTTTAATTTAATGTTTAAATGACACACAGAAATAACAGATTTGTTATAGTTCACAATGAATGTTCGAAAATCCCAACGTAAACCTCAGTGTACTTTGCGACTTGGGTATGAAGATGGCATGTTGTTTGATTTGATCTTCACTTTTCTTTAGGCTGATAATGGCATCCAAAACGCGACCGATCTCTTCGTCTCGTGATTCCATCCTTCTTTCTTAAACTTCGGTCTTCATCCAACCCCACACAAAAATACCTAACTGCTTCAGGTCTGGAAAGTCCAACGGTTCTATCTCGGTGACAATTGAGAATTAAACTTACGTTCCTACGATATTTTTTCTCGCAATGACCAGTACCATCACTGACCAAACTATAGACCTTTTTTCCACAAACATTATTTATGCATATTATCCAATCAATCTACATCTGATATATTTTAATAAAATTCTGCTAAAATTCTACTGATTGAAAGTTATTTGACCTAGTGAGACAAATCAAAACTTCACGCAGCAAATTATAATAATTTAAACCGATCACATAATATAGAATACGTAAGTATATTTACGAATTACATGCTCTTCACACAGCAAACTACAGTGAGAGAGACAGCTCCATAGTCCGATATAGTAGATGGTTACATTGTTGTAGTACGTATTAACGAATACAGATAACTTGTTAATTTGGAATTTGATCGAAATTCGTGACGGATACAGGAATAATCTTTTGAAATATTTTAACCAATTTTCTGCACGGAATGTTTACTATGTGAAAATATGGAAGTCAGCGTCTTAAAAGGTAATACTTTGTGATTAGTATAATGTTCCTAACGCAATTTATATTAGCTTAATGATACTTTAGTAAAAAACCGAAACATGTAACTAGGTACGAATATTTTATTAATTAATGTTTGTGTCAAGTGATATTTGACAATATTTATTGGGTATTATATTTGCACAATCGGAAGTACCAAAATAGAAAATATTCCCATTTAGTTTAGCAACCTCTTAGGACCCCAACAGCATACTTATCAGTACTTGAAAGTCGGAGACGTTGCTGCTGGAGATGGCGAACACCATACATTTATGAGAAGTGAGCCTACATGGAAGTAGGTTATTTTCTGTATGGTTGACAGTCTGTCTGTTTTAGTAAACATTTTATTTTTAACTGAATGTTCATACCTAAATAACTGAAAGCATAAGCTACCGAAATCACAAGCTTTTTGATATTTATAAGGGAGCACAAATTTAACTTTTAAGAACTCAATAATGTGAGATAAAATTTTCCAGAATTATCATTGCTAACTTTTAAATGCACATAATCTAATGCATTGTGTAAGTTTTTTAATGGTCATCTAGACTACTTTGATTTAATCACATTTTTTCCGACTTTTTATGATATATGAAAGTATGTAAACAGCAGCTACTTGCAGAACCTCGGCTTTGTTTCTTCCCTTATTTGTCCTTGTAATATTCCATTTATTTACACCCGATTTTCAGATACGCTCCGATTTTATTGATCATTCCTTTGTGTTCGGAGAAGGAAATTTAATACTTTTCGGTTTTATGTTCTGAAGAAATAGAAACTGGTAGCACCGAGAAGTGCTACACCGCTTTATGTCAGCTGGTTTTTGTATCCGAGTCAGGGTTCTGACGAGATTACCGACACTTTTCTTCTTGATGAAAACTTTCTGTTTGAATACCGTGACATTGACACCAGCGTAAATATCTGAGTTTTGTAACAAAGAACTTCATAAAAACTTACAGACGAGTGTTTGCTTGTAACTTTTGTTGAGAATCCTTACTTTATTCCAGTCACGAGTTGAGACGTGATTCGCTTATCTTCTCAAGGGATCGCTGAACGGCTGACAGCGAGCATTCATTAAGGAAGGTGCTGGAAGAAGACGATTAATTACAACACACTAGTATAAACAGTAATTAGCCGCTATCTTCTGCTTATTCCATGAAATGATCCCTCTTCTTTGGCAACATTTTCTCCAGTCCATTTATCCGGCGTAAGAAGTACTTTCTTTGCAGTCTAACACGCAGACCGAAAACACTGTTGCAAAGAGATTTGTGTTGTACTAAAAATGGGATTAGATCGATAGACTGTCAGCTGTCTGAAAATAAACATGTACGTTGAAATTTATTTGAAATGCATTCCAACATTAATACTCTTAAAGTAACGACAGTGAAAGCAAAACGTTTTCAGTTGAGAGGTTAATAGCATATCATGCATAAAAGTTTTTGAAGCAAACGGCAGTTCTCTGTATTCATTTTGACTGGAGAGACAGCAGAAAACCAAGAAAGGTTCGAAACAACCAGTAGTCTGGCGTGAATTGAAGGTTCCTGTGTTACCGCTTAATTAATATCCTTCAAATGTGTGATTTCTGCAAACTTCATAAGTCCGTGAAAAATTTAAAAAATTCGCAACAAATAAACTACTCAACGGATCATGGTAGTTCTTACGCCGACAGAGAGAGAAATTCTCCAAGTTTTTTTTACATATTTCACAGATGCTCAATGTATCTACTTTTGGTAATACGGTAGACATCTATGCGATAGTCCATCTCGTTCCACACGCGTGTCAGCATATCACGGTCGACCAGAGCCACGGCAGCGTTGATACGGTTACGAAAATCTGGAGATTAGCGGGGAGTGGGGGCACAAAGACGGTGTCCTTCACAAACCCCCAAGAAAAACTCGCACGGGGTTAAATCCGGGGACCGGGGTGGCCACCGCATTAACGCGTCATCTTTTTTCCTGTGCGTCCTATCCACCTTTGTGGCAAGTTTCGATTGAGATACCCTTGCACGTCTTTGTAGTGAGCCGGAGAGCCGTCTTGTTGAAAGATGTAATCATTACTGTCTTCATTCAACTGTGGCATCAGCCAGTTTTCTAACATGTTTCACGGACTTATGGAAAAAAAACCTATTATATAAGGTCAAGATACTTTAAAACTTTTACTTAAATACAGAAATTTATTCACTCCAGGCGTTACTAATCTACTCCGATTAATTCCTTTGTGCGCAGTTTTCTTTGTGTAGTTGTTGGTTTTTCACCTGTTAAATAGATTCCCTTTACTGCAACACGAACACCCTATTCACTTATGGATTTTGTTTGGATGCTGTCCCCTTCAATTACACTTTCGTACCCTACCTCACATGTAACCGAAATTTCAGGGGTTCTGACAAGGTTTGAAAAGTCTCCAACTTTAATATTACATTGTGAATGAGAGTTATCAGGCTGTACTACTATGACTTATTATCTGACTTGACAGATGTTAGATTATTTATGTCTAATGATATTACAGAAGGCGAAAACTTCTTATTCGTCATTAAGAACTGCATTAAGAACAAAAAATGTGAAAGCAGGTATTTCTTCACTCATTCTCTGCACTCGATGGACATCATATTTAAACCTCAGTATTATTTTTTTCAATTTCAGCTCCCGGTAATGAATGAACAGGAGAGTGGTAGAATCCAGACTCCGTGGAAAAGAGGAAAAATCTGTCAGCCTGCAGAGAATTATCCCCAATTCCTCGATCATTTCGGTCGTAGCCTAATTACTCTACTGTCTGACCTCGTATGAGTCCCAATTACGTGACTCAGTGAGAAAGCGTCAAAGAAGAGAGTAGAAAATATAACACTGGCGAATTAATTCATCGCACTCTGGATCGAAATGTCACTGAAACTGGCTGGTCGTCCATGACGTAAGAAACGTCGTAGGGGATGATAGGATGAATATTAAATGCTAAGCTTTTTCTCCCGTTTTGTATTGAGCATTAATAGAAGCAAAATATTTAATTAAAAAAATATTATTTGGCTTAGCCACAAAGCCATTATTGAACATAATCTAAAACAAAGTTACCAGAACGCCTTTATGGTTGCTCGGGTTGCTAACAAATCTGGGCCAAACTTTTTCTCTCTGTGTCCAAATTATATGTTTCACTTTGCGTCTGTTTATCGGTTGTTTTTTTAAATTTCTTCTTCATTAAGGAAGCTGTTGTGCATTATTATGACGAATAAACGAGGATACATTGAGGTAAAATCTCGATCATAAACTGCAGTTTTAGCGATCTACTTTACTCCTGTCGTCTCAATCACCACCAGAAGCCTACTCTTTCGTTGTCTTTCCCTCAAGCAACACTATTCTCATAAAACCACTTCAGCTTTGAAAAGCTGGCGATTTTCACGAATGAAGGATTTTTTTAAACCTGCAAATTGCACTGACAGTAAATGCAGTTCTCTGCTATGTCGCAGCCCATGTATTCGACAATGAATTGTCCGAGAAGTATATAAACCACATATTTTGGTACTTCGTTACCAAGGTTTCGGAGCAATTTATTCCAACCATGTAGATAGAAGTATAAGCTACTCGCTAATTGGAGAAAGGAAGGGCAGAAAACTTTAAGTCAGCCAATAAGAGATAGTGGTCCTAAAATGAGGTTAGTCATTTGGAACTGAAAGAGCACGGGTAGGAATCGAGGGGTATAGGTGAGAAGGGTCTTAGAGGGAAAGATAGAACTTCAAGAGATTACTGGTGTCTAGACATTGTATATTATTTGTTATCCAAAATAGAAACAAGGCGTATCGCGAATATAGTCTGTTCCCTTCCTCAAATGAAATGTCGTGTCTAGTAATTCAGCCGTTTCTTTTTTTGTTCGACCTGTTTGTTTTCTGCGGCTTTACCTGAGGACCTGAACTGATCGAGTTGCCGAAATGTTGAGCAGTCCTCTGAATACGGAACGTCGGAAAAGCCCAGAAGCTTTTTAAGTCGTAGCTATTCGTACAATATACGTAAAGATGTCAGGATGCCTTACGGGAGAAAACGGAGAGTGAAAGTAGAGTGCTATAGCACAGATTTGAGGGTTAGCATTTAATATTGCTAAGTCACAACTTAGATGCTTGTTCTTCTTTGTTTCCATTTATTCTGTGACCCTCTACCCAGGGAAACTTATTTTCCGACCCAGTGGATGGAGGCAGCAGGTTCGTTCGAATCAACCAGACTGCTAGTTGTGACACTCAACACAACAGTCTTTAAACTTGTAAAATCTATTTAAAAAACAAAAAAATTCACTTTAATTTCATAATGTATTTTTATTCACAATGTGTTCACCATAGTGTTTCGGTCAGTAATCCGGCCTTCTTCAGGGTGATGATACAAGAATACAGTTGTTGTTAAATGTATCACCATCACTCCACAGTAATAAAATATATAGTTTCCTATAAAACATTACTTTTGAATAATAATGGAAAAATAGTATAACTAAAAAATGGCTAATTATAAAGAAGTATAATTTCAAATTAGCCATTTTTATATATTATTTTACATTATTATTCAAAAGTAAAAGTTTAAAAAAGTTATATAACTTTAATATTAAGAGCGATGATAAAAAATTTATTTACAACGGTATCCTTGTATCATTACCCCGAAGAAGGCGTACTATTTGCCGAAACATGTTGGTGAACATATTATAAATAAAAATACATAATAAAGTTACAATGAATTTGTTGGTTTTATATATACATTTTACAAATCTAATTAATGCACGGAACATGGAACACATTTTAAAAGTCGCCAGTTTCTTTGCCGTGTGTATCGCACAACTTGTCACTTCTCTGTGTTATGCGAACGAACCGTCCTTGTTTAAATATTCCTATATATTTTTTTTTTATTTATGTTAAAATTCAAGTATAAAACTTGGGGCAAATATTCGCCGACATTTGTTAAAACTATATAAATATTACTCTTGTGATTAATAGGCTGTACCCAGCTTTCAGAAAAAACTAATATTTTACACGCCTGATCAATTCTACGAAGCTGTATGTTAAACAGCCTAAACCACTACTTACACTTTAATCTTAAAACACGAAATATAGTGGTCGAGTAAGTCTGTATAGATATAGATATTCCAACTTATCAATGGTCGTGACCTACAATCTTGATCTATTTTAACATTTCTAAAGTCTGGTTTTTCGATTTAGGTATTGTCTGGTTGTTAATCACAAAATCCTTTCAGGTTTGAATACTTCACAACCAACGGATAAAGCTCAAATACAAATAGTACATTTTTGTACAACATAATTAACTCTTTCAATGCAGAGTTAAATCCCATCTGCCATTTGCTGGCATTATTAGGAGCTCACCCTATTCTCCACGTTAGCAGGATAAGGGTTAAACGGGAGAGTTTATGAAGAAACTTTATTCTGTAGTTGGAAACAGTGCGGAGAATTACAAAGTCGGAAGTCGAAATAAAGTAACAGATTACATAAATATATTCATTTCCGAAAAAAGTCTCTTTTGAACTCATTTCGGCGATCAGATTAGTCAGTTAATAATTTCCAATTTCAGTTTTCTGCATCAGACTCTATGACATGGCTTTTTAATTCATCATTCAAACGTTTTTCAATTTCTACCAATGCAGATAAATCCATTAAACTGCTGTTTGTTTTTGTCTACACCCATTAATCGCAATTGACATATATTATTCAAATATAATTGAAACTTTTTAAGCAATGTTGACCAGTCTGCCAATACCAGATGTGCTGGATCCGAGGGAAAATCAGTCATACCAATCAAGGAGGACAACGTTTTTTTATATCATCAATTTGGGGCCTGGGGAGACATTATGGAGCGGCAGGCAATGGTTAAACTGTAATTGGAATTGGTTCTAACGTACCCTCATTCATTGTGCATGTTTAAATTGTGGATCACGAAACAAAATGTCAGTCTGCGGGGCGTGGTTGATGTCGCTGTCTATCACGGCAGTTTGCTGTGCCAAAAGCGGCCAGCACTTCCTAATATATGTTGTGTTGTTTCACAGATGAACACAAGTTACACTTCTAGAAGCAATTTATTGAACTGACGCACATACGGAAAGCATTTAATCATTTTCCCATTTTTAAAGAATCGCTTTTTTTTCGGAATTTGGCTCTAGTTGCGTCATCATGTAAAAGTAAGAAACATACTTTGTTATTAAGACTGAGGTAGTCTTTGTCTTCCAAGGTTATGTGCTAACTCTACTTACTGGCTAATTAATACTATTACCATCAAACACAAGTTACTTACTGCACAACAATATTCTGTTAACAGTCAGCTACACGTTTCGGTTCACGTGACCATCTTCAGGTTTCATATATTCTAAGCATTAAAGGAGAAGTAAAGTGCAATATTTGTGTGAGATGTCAGCTTTACATAATATACTTACACATGTAAATTGTACTGAAAATTTTCTTTGTTGTAGCAAACATTTTCATGTGTCAGTTATGGGTTTAAGCAATGAGATCCGAAAATTAAATAAAAAGTTTTAAAATATACAGTTAAAAATTGAAAATTGTTGTAAGTTGATTTTTTGTAATTACCTACATTCTTATATGTGCACCTCTAGCGTAAATCTTCCATTTATTCTTTCTGAGTCCAGTTGTGAATTTACAGCGTCCGAGAAGTTGTCTTTAAAATTGTGGAAGTAAATCATGTGTGTTATTTTCGTGAATGTTCGTATTAAGTCTCGTTTTTTGCTGTTATTTAAGGTGTCATTTTTGTTGTGTATTACTTGTTGTTAGTGCAAGTACTGAGTCTACCTGATGGTGGAATTGAACCGCATTCCGAAACACAGTATTTCTTTAGCCAAAGCGAAACGTAATAAAACATCCACTATATGTGATATTTTAGCAGTTTATATATGTGAGAAATTTCTTGTCACTGGATGTCTGCTGACTACTGGAGAATCGGTGTATATCCTTGGCTTATTAATCAATGGTTGTAGTTGCCCCTAGGGTATGTATACAGCCGGATGAGAGAACAAAGAATTAATAATTATGCAGAAACTCGTGAAAGGAAACAGTGGTGATCTAAATTCATGTAAAGTTGCAGAATTTTCATGAGCGGTCTGAGGAAACCCACAAATACTGGTCGTGATTTTTATGTTATTCGTACCGTGCAGGCTGTTAAAATTTATACATCAAACAAAAAACGCACTAAACAAAAAAATATGACAAATCTTACTCTCCTGCATGTTTCGGCACCGGAGCGTCATCCTCAAGGAAGACTTTCAGGCCTAAGGAATACAATCCCACCACTTCATTTAAGTAAGTATCGTCCTCATTGGACTGATTAAAATATTAAAATTCTAAAATACGTAAAATTGATAAGCAAGAAATACAATGTTGTAATGTTAAATAATATTTGATTAAGCATATTTGTTGGTTGATTTATTAACTGGTGGTGATATCCGATCTTCGGCCCTATGTTTGAGCTCTGAAACTCCCGAATATATGTATCAGCGGTGTTAAATACTCGCTATGTCTCTTGTCCAGACAACGTTATTTTTTTTTAGGCTCATGAGAAAAATTTCGAAAGCGGTCATTAGCTTCATAATTTCGGCTCCCAGTGGATTAATTTTCATGAAATTTTTTTATTTGAGGACTTTTCGATAATACGTGGAGAAAGTGAAGATTTAATTAAAGCATGACGGGAATGAAGGATATTTCGTATCACTCACTATGTACGTTTATGACAATACCGCGCTGAATTTTTCCTATAATGAGATATTTTTGGACAAAATTTAAGAGAAAAATTAAAAACACATTTTATGTTCAGTGAAGTTTTCCGAAATTCGGGGCGTTTATGATGTAATATGGGAAAAAATGGCAGTTACGTATGCTAGAATTGACAATAAAACACAAAGCAGAAAAGATGCGATTTGCGTGCTTCATATTTAAGGCAGATTGCAAATATATACTCATAATATTTAATAATCATTTTTTAAACATTAGTACGGAACATTTTGTAACGCGGCTGCAGTAAAAAGGGAACTCATTGTTGCATTTCCAGGACAACACTGAACACACTTATATTGTTGACATTTTTGCGTTTTTATGGAAAGAATGTCTACGCGAACTCTGCACAGTATAACATTGCAGTACGTTGTCCTAATATTTTTATTAACTACATTAAGAATGCTTTCTGAATTATCGAGGGCAGTCCATAAAGAAACCGAACTTTTAAAAATTTATTGCTCTACTTACAACATAATCAAACTTGTCACATTCAAAGTACTCCCCTCCACTCTCAATACACCGCTTCCAACGTTTTTTACATTTCTGTAGCGCGTCCTGGAACGTGTTTTGCGGGACTGCGCGAAGGTCCCGTATCGAATTTTCTTCTATCTCCTCTACTGTCTGAAATCGGCGACCTTTTAGTGAGGATTTTCACTTCGGGAAAAAGAAAAAGTCCGCAGGGGCCAAATCTGGGGAGCAGGGCGGCTGGGGGACAACAGTCGTCTCATGCTTCGTCAAAAATTCATGGATAAGGAGTGACGCGTCAGCAGACGCGGCACAAATTTTGTGGCAACACGACACATCTTCAGTTTTTCGTTCAAAATCGGGTGGCACGAACTTTTACAGATTCCTACTTCTTCGGCAACTTCACGGACAGTTAGGCGACGATTTTGACGAA
>Ga0123352_10003398_pt1 | contig 22984 bp, 13 predicted proteins | sample TergutLab28metaG_FD_89700 | JGI IMG/M metagenome (GOLD analysis project Ga0123352, IMG submission 89700) | Labiotermes labralis P1 segment gut microbial communities from Petit-Saut dam, French Guiana - Lab288 P1 | ecosystem: Host-associated > Arthropoda: Insects > Digestive system > Gut ...
ACAGACATTCATCCCCCCACCCGGTAGGATTCGAAACCACAATCTCAGCAGGCGAGCAGCCACAGACAGCGCGGCCACTGGGACCGGCTATGATTACTCTTACTATTATTACACGGTGATTAAAAAAAATGGACTCAGTTGAACAGTAAACAGCCTATTTGCTCAAATTAGTGATTCCAACGACAAGTGCTCTTCCTCGTTGGAGGTGTATTGTCGAAACGAAGACGAAACGCACGCTGTACAGCAGTCGCCGACTCAGTTTTAATGAACTCACGAAAGCAAAAAAATCTTATGCTGCATAGTAGCCATTTTGCCTTCAACTGACGCTGCTGCACAGCTGTGTGATACGCGAGCGCTCTAGCGATAACATTTAAGAATATACGATCTTCTCTTTCAAATGTTATGTAGTTCATTCACACACAACACAGTTCAGGAAATATAGAAGTACGAAATTCAGTCCATCCTTTTGAAACACGCTGTACTGTTATTAATTCATGTTTTAATTACTGTAATAATGTGCACACTTCCTCATATATCATCAAGACGTCACTGGAACTGTAGTTTGTCTCGACCTTTAAAACACGTTGTAGTCACAACAAAAAGTTTTAATAGCTTTCCAGTACATACAGATATATATAGGTAATAATTTAACTACAAATAGCGTAAACTTGATTCATGTACCGTGCATTTTGTAGCTTTTTTAAATTATATTTGTCCAACAAAAACACAATTTCTTATTTTGCAGATTACTTTCATTGACTTGGGCATGGATATACTTAAGTGTTAATTGCTTTGCTTTAAATATTTTTTATTACCTGATAGCGTCCTTCGTTTATAGTAACTTCAGTTTCATATTTTTATAGCTGTTAGACATATTTGCTTGTCGAGTGACTATAATATTGATGCATGTACCGTGCTTTTTGTAGAATTTTATTATATATGTCCAACAATTGTGCATTTGTTGGACAAATATACTAAAATACAAAAAGAGTGTTTGGGATATCTTCAAAGCAAAGCATTTAATTTTCACTAGCCGTTATATAATTTATCTTCTTATTGTTTTACCTAAATTCAGTATTACTGTAACTTATGTTTTATTCATACACAACAACATTTCGTGTACTTTTTAAGTACATGACTCGAATCTCTATAGTATAGGGTGATTCAAAAAGATGGGCTCAATTGAACAGTAAACGGCGCCTCAACACACGCCAGAGAGTTGGTTGCGGTATTCCAAGTTCTCTGCTCGCTCTACGGGTTGACTTGCGTGGGCTACGCTTAAAACTCTCTTGAATTCGTCTAACGTTCTCCTCTGATACACGCAAAAATCTTGTGCTGCATAGTAGCCATTTTGCTCTCAACAGACACTACTGCACGGCTGTGCAATAGACGAGCACTCTAATGGTAGCATTTACAAATTTAGAAATTTCTCTTTCAAACGTTATGTAGATCATTCATATATCTTGTATAGTTCAGGAAATATTGGTATATGAAATTGAGTCCATCTTTTTTGATTACCCTGTAATACTACCAAAACTGAGACGTCCCATTTATCTCCCTCAGCATTCCATAACGAATTCGCATACACTACTCAACAGTGTAACGTTCTTCAACCACTTCGAAGCCATTTATTTCAATTTCACAGTACACATTCGTACTCTCTTCAATTTCGAAGCTACGTGACCATGCACATGGTTCAGCGACGATAAACAACACATGGACCAAATCAAAGCAAATTTTTTGTTGAATTTCAATTTGGATGCGGCTGCTGACGCCAGGTCCTTGCCAGTGCATATCTGCCATATTTGACTAAAGTTCATCTATACTGTTTATTACAAACAACCCATGGACCAAAAAAAATGGATGCATGGCGAAGAGAACCTCGTTGTTAGAAGACGGATTCCCTGTTACAACATTAGGGTTCTGAACCAGAATTCCAGTATTGAACAGTTCTGCTGGATATACTTTACATACACTACAATATTGCGTCTGATACTTGGCAATCGGTTTTTTTTTATTTTTAATTCTCTCACTATTATATGAGTTCCGACTTCTGAAATTAAATGAAATTTTTAAAATTGAATTTGTATCCTACTTATTGCAGGTCACAAAGATATTACTACACGGTAATTCCCCGTCCCCCAACGTCCTTACATATCCTCGCTTTATCATTCCACTGCGTGACATCTCGCAAGGAGCAAATTAAACTTGCATAATTCCAAGACTCCGCAAGCACAGTTAAATTCAGCGCTCATCGAGACTGATTTATACATGCCTAATTCCAATTTCTCGATTTATTAAGCTTATAATGAATGAAACCGAATTACAAGCTGAAACGACGTAGCAGTTTGTGTTCTGTGCAATTCCAGTGCTGTGAAACCATTCTCCGGGACATAACGAGAGAAACCGCGGGTGTTGAAACGCACTGACAAATGTAGGTGGGGGGAGACTGCTTATAAAGTCTGTAATTGTGCAGCCGACATAGCAGCTCAACATTCAGCGTGTTTGTCTTGTCATAAGACAGCACATCATGATGTCAGGGCATCTCTACGGATCCAGTTTCCTTCCCCTGTTTTTCCAACCCTTCCAAACAAGTTGTGGTGTGTAATATACATGCAGAACCCAAAATAAGTTTTTTTTTAATGTTTTGCTGACCGCGCATCTCAGTATAATCTTAGTAATGAAACAACTTAATGCACACATTCTTATTTCATAATAAGTTTATTATACGCCTCTACATGTTTCGAGCACTATGTGTTCATCATCAGGAGGTCAAAATTGTATTATACAGCATCTGGTATCTTCACACCTGTAGGTGGCCGTACAGGTGTGAAGATACCTGATGCTGTATGATACAATTTTGATCTCTTGATGATGAACACATAGTGCTCGAAACATGTAGAGGCGTATAATAAACTTATTATGAAACAAGAATTTGTGCATCAGGTTGGTTAATTGCTAAGATCAAAATAAGCTTGTTGTGTAAGTTATAGTACAAAATGTCTCTTCTACGAAGTTGCGATGAATTAATTACCGAACAATATTAATCGATTAATTCTATCGTAATCACTAAATATTTGTTCCGAATGTAACTGGTGAAGAACTACCTCAAGTACGACAACTTTCAGGATCCTCACTCAAAACAGATACCTTAATAACAATGTAAAAAGTAACGTGACACTGCTATGTATGCATTTTAAGTATCTTTTGAATTTCAGAATTTTTATTTTAATGATATGACCAATTCCGTGAGGTTGAACTCAATCTAAGAAGCTAGTAGTTGTTCACCTGCTAAAGAACCTTTCGCTTTTTATTTAACCAAAAAGTCCATTACCATTTACCAAAAAAAAAAAAGTCATTAGATCTTCTCATGAACCAAATGAATCAATTTAACACTTTCTACATATTTCTATTGTAATAGTATCCTATCATTTACACCTGTACTGTTTTCCATTAGGATTTATTACAAGTATATATTCATTTCTTATCTTTGCCATGCTGCATTTATGTGTAGTTAAACTGCGTAACTAGGCCTATCTGCCGTCCAGTACGTAGCCCGTTCCACTTGCTGAATTAGGCCTGAATTATGTCAGAACCTGCCGTGTACGAAACGGCTATCGTAAGGGACACGCCGATGTTTCGTGTAATTATTTTCTAATAGAAGCATTTATGTTACAACGGGACGGGCCTGCGCCGGGGGCGTAATCTCAACGGGGCCCGTTGCGTCCCCATCGCTGACGATTCTTTTTCCGTGTTCACCACGTTGACGCCCCGTCCCGTCAAATGTAAACTAGGCCACGTGCAGTTCACGGCGTGGGCTCGTGGTGTTTGTTTTGTTTTGCAGTACTGCGTAATGAGTGCTCTTAGCGGTTGTACTGTACTGTTGTAACAACATTGTGATTTCTTACAATGGACAACGAGAAATTAATAGAATGTGTAAGACAATATCCCGCTATTTACGACATGAGTCATCCCAAGTACTTGGACAACAATTACAAATTATCTTTGTGGAAGAAAATATCGGAGGCGATGAAAGAAGAAGGTACGTAGAGTTTCATAATTTTATTTATTTCGTATCTTAGTACACAAATTTTGTATCTTAGTACACAAATCATAAATTGTGAAACAGTGGCGTGAGATTTTTTTTTCGTTTATTTTCAAGTAAGTTTACACGTTATTATCTGAAGGTACGATCCTACCAACTGGTGAAGAAAAGTAATCTTTAAACATTTCTCTAACTGCGAAGGCGTTATCTGTTGCTCTTCCTCCTTGAAGCAGTAAAGAATTTAAAATCTGTACTGTACCCGAAGGCCCATCGGTAATGTATTTGTTTGGTTTGCAGATTTGTCATTTCGTTGTCTTATGAAATTGTGCAATACACACGCTGCCGAAATAATGTAGTCAACATTTTCAGGAGATGATTTAATGGTCCTTAAAAAAATTCTAAATTTTTGGGCCAAAATACCAAAAGCATTTTCAGACACTCGTCGAGCACGCGATAGCCGGTTATTGAAGTATGTCATAAAATCATTTCCACTCGACTGACGTCCAGGATATGGTCTCATTAAGTATGTTTTTAATGGAAAAGCTTCATCTCCGACTATAACAAAGGGTGCTTCTATATTGGTCCCAGGTAGACAACTGTCCGGCGGTATGTTTAGACTACCGTTTTCCATACGTTTACCGAGTGCCGAATGTGAAAATATACCACCATCACTGCTTCTTCCAAAAGAACCAACATCAATCATAATGAAGTTGTAATTAGCATCTACCAACGCAAGTGAGATAACGGAGAAAGTTTTCTTGTAATTAAAATAAACTGAGCCACTGTTGGCAGGTGCCTCGATGTTAACTTGCTTTCCGTCCACGACCCCAATACAGTTCGGGAAATTCCAGATATTCCAAAAGTCTTTGGCGATAGCCTTCCATTGTTCTTCGGATGGTTCCGGCATCACTTCTTTCATGAGCATATTAACAATCACCCGGCAAGTCTCACGTACGTTCTGACATACAATTGCATGGCCCAGACTATAACTGTAGGATACAGTTTTAAAAGAATCTCCTGTCGCCAAATACCTGAAAGAAGAAATATGTTTAGTCCAATCAAAGTTTATAAATTAATGTTAAATTAGTTTATTCTATTTTGTTTATTTATTGTTATGCTTATTGTTACAGATGTCTCGTGCAAAAGACGTTGGGTAAATATTCGAGATCAGTTCAAGAAATCTTTAAACAGACGAAAGACCAAAAGTGGACAAGCGGCTGACTCGAATGTAAAGAAATATAAATACGAGGACTTTTTGCACTTTTTGATGCCTCATATTGATGAACGATCCACCATTTCTAGTATAGAGCAACCTTCCGAGAATGACTCAGACATGGTGAATTCTCAGGTTATGGCAACTGCTGACGATAAGACGCGTGAAGAAATCAGTGCAAGTAACAGGGTTGCTGATATCCACCAACCCGAAAACCCACGAAAGAAGAGGAAGATCGTACTACCTGAGACTGCTTCAAGTGCTTTGATGAAATACATAATTGAAAACAATAAAAAACAAAACGATTATAAAGATCCCATTGATGCATTCCTGGAAGGTTTAGCCCCTACTCTGAAAAACCTTCAACCTTACTATCAACACTTGGCAAAAGGAAAAATATTTTCAGTTGTGCAAGAATTAGAAGGTCAAGCACTTTTCGGCTCACCTGCTACAGCACACTCTAGTCGTGATTCTTGGGACGACCCGCCACAACTTTACGCACTCTGCAGCCGATGGACAATTCGTCCCCAGCTATGGAAATTGCTGACATTAATAGTATTACTGGTTTAACACCCCAGCAACCTTCTACACTCGCTTCATACTATGAGAACTCTCATACACATTCCAATTAGCTGACTTGGGTTTTGATAATGTTGTGTGTGATGATTCAGTTTGCCTTGTAACTTCATTAATATTAACATGAATGTTTTCTTAAAATTACTTTGTTATTAAATTTTTTCTTCATTAATATAAGACATTATTTTTCAACTTACCTTACGCATACTGCCAGTCTTTCCTTAGGCTTTTGAAATCTCGTTCGTTGTTTTATAAGTAATGGGCTCACTTTCTCGAGTAGAGCCAAAAAAAACATTCTCTGTTCATCCGAAAATACCCGTAAAATTTCACTTCGTCGTCAATAAGTTCTTTGTAAAGAGTGACAAATTGTCCTTCAATTTCTCTCTTAGACCATGCTGGGTGTACAGCCCATCTTCTCCTTTTTCTTTCTGCACCTTCTTCGTCTAGAGCTACAGCGATTGCTGCCAATTCGAGTAATGTTAAATTCGTCATCACTTCATTAATTAACGTAACAATTTAGCATAAAACGTTTCCACAACGAACACAACTGCACGACTGTGCAGTACACGGCTTGCCCGCCCGCAGCTGGCCCGTTATAGCATAAATACAAAAGCCGTGACGGGCTCGGTGTCACCTCGCTCCGTATCGCACACGCCACGTTCCAACATAAATCAGGCCTTAAGGTGACGTACTCTTACTGTAGTTAAACCAATTCTTCGTCAGAAGGGCCTGTACAAAGCTTTTTAACCGATTCAGCCATACTAAATAAGCTCTGTGTACACATGTGGGAATAGGGACCTGTCCCGGTACTCTCTGGTCTAATTCAATAATCTGATCAAGCTAACATTATTTGTTTTAAGTGCACTAATTATGGATCTTCCACTATGCAACTTCCACCATCCCCCTTTCACCTCCTCTGTTATGTGTATAAACATTCTCGTTTGCACTTCTTCTTAGATGTACAACACTGATATGCTTCAGCAGCGACATTTTCGTTCATAAAAACACAAACAGCAAGTAAAGTGAATTTTGTAATCTTATATTGGAAAACAGAAGACAAATTTCCTGTAGTTAATGGTAACAAATACTCTTCAAACTTAGCATATTCTTAACTCCTTAACTGGATATAATTTTATTTATTCTTTAAAGGTTTGTGACAATGTACGAACTAAATCTGTTATACAAGACATTTCGTTTCGATGACTGTATCTGTTCCTTTCTTCAGGTGACGGGTTGCAATTATACCGACATGTTTGTTCTTCGGGCACTTTTTCATTTTGATATTACTGGCTGTGATTGTTATCAAAACCGCAAACTCTGAAAGACATGCACTTTAATTTTATTTCTTAACCGAGGTCGTTTGCAAACTAGGTTGGTATGTTAGGGGGACGAGGAGAACAGTCTACCCCATTGTTAAATTTGTTTCCCTTGTGGGCAGACCGGTATGGCGTTGTCGTGTAGGAGGACGCGATTAATCGTCCTGTTCGGCCGAACCTTCGAGTTCGTTGTTTTAACTCCTTTAATGTCTGCACATATGTCGGAATTGATGATGGCACCTCGGTCCCAGAATTCCACGTTTTCACAACAAAATTCCACTGCATTTCACTATACAACATATTTACAGGATAAAAAATGTCGCAGTAACCCCTGCACATTCACGAACCACAAGACGCAATTCTCTTTGCACAGTGTATATGAAACTGGAATGTGAGAAGACGTCAAGATGACGCAGCGTTTTGAACACAGAGAGATAAACCTATCGGCCATATCAAATTTCCGACTGATAGGGTTCCGCTTTCAACAGGATTCCCTAGCACTATGTAACGTCTAAAAAACTTGAAATTCCGTGGCGCTTTCGTGATGAAAAGAATTCCCGATAAGAAGTAACAGAACATACAAAAGTGTCACTCCGGTTCCAATTTGGTTGAGTTCTGTTAATCTAAACCCTGCATTCGCTTACGTTTAAGCGAGTATAGCATAACAGAGTACTCCTTTCTTCGTTACATGACAAATGCGTTGCACTGCAATGTGTGGGGTTCGATTTGGTGCCACCACCATGTTATAATTAGTTTCAAAATTGGTTTTCGTGGTGCTGTGCTTCAATACATAAATTGTTAGTGCGGCTTACACACGGACACACAGACATGTATAAATCTACTCACGCCCTCACTGGTTCAGACTCTCGAATACAAACTTTGTCACTACAGAAGCCTACTTTTCATAAAGAGAGTAATCTAAATAAAAGTCTCTATACTACAACGCCGAGCAACACAACTCCTCGTCACGCAAAATATCACCTTAGAAATGTGCTAACCTTATCTGAGTCATTACTGCCAATGTTCACCCCAGCGCCAACATTCGTACGTTGGTACCAAAAACGGATTTCTATTTCGCCCGCCTAAACATGTTGCAATCTAACCCCATTTAACAGTCCTCAAATTAGAAGACATAGAATGAATTGCGTCCGTTGGTAATGCCTTACAATACAACAAACATAATTGAAGTACATTATGAAGAACTCTGAAGAGCCAGACTTACCTACATTCCTGTTTATGTAGCTCTTTCGTAGCGGTCCACAGTAACAGAGCAGCTACAACACGTCACACACATCACGACTACCAACCACGCATTACGAAAACTGTTACGCGGAATTGAGTATGAGAATTTTCTCTTTCCTACTTTCACTGATGAGAGTCGAAGTGATTGCTGAACTTCTGTCATTTCCAATGTAGAAGGCAATAATTCACAGACAATGGTATCCTCTAAAGTAAATAAAACCTACGTGAACAAACTCACTAAGTATCACTCACAATTTTCTTTCTTTCTTATTCGGTTCAATGCATTCTCCCTAGGCAAAACGTTCACATTTTACAATCATCGACAACGTCTGTTTTAACCAGAATGTTACTTCCATGACTGAATATGTGGTCTGTATTCAAACGCTTATAAATCGAATACTCAACGGGATATGTTGCAAAACCTAGAATAATTCCTTAATACTTTGTCATTAAAAGCACAGACAACAAGTAATAATGAAAGGCTGCAGTCCTTCTACTGCGATCTGTACATTTAAAGTGGCTTCGAAACAGAGGATGATTTATTTATTTTGATCCTTAAAGTAGCTGAATTAGTCCATGGATTATAATCCTTCGCACAGGTCTCCTATTTCAGTAGGTCCTACGTAAAGATTCAAGATTAAAAACCAAAATTATATAATTTTACCTACTGTTTTCTTTAGGCGTGAAATTAGTTTACCTTTATGGCACAACTACAGAATAAAATGCAAATCCCTTCAATTTATCCGACCAAACAACTCGATCAAAGGAGCCGAGGACAGCATATTTCGCCTAAAGTTAAAGCTATTCAATTACACGCCCGGACGGATCCTTTGGTCTCCAAGGTGTTCAGGATCCCAGAATTTCTAGACATTTGTCACATGAAGGTAGTAAGATTGTCAGACTTACATACCGGCATTCTTTACCGCCAAGGAGGTGTGTCTGGTACTCATTTCTGTTACAGGCTGAGCCGACCCCAGTGTCATAGGGCTGCCGGAAGAATTAAATCAATGATGTTACCAACGATCGAACCCTCGACCTTCCGGCTTCTAGCGTGGTACCTTAACCAACTGCTCCAAACAAGCCTTATTATACCCGCTGTCTTTTTTACGCTTCTGTACGATTAAATGTGTTATGTATAAAATTTAATTAGTCTAAGTTTAGGATTATTTTAAAGGAAGAGACAAGACGGAGAGACGACCTGCCACGACTCAGACAATGAGTCATTGTAATCTCACCCTGGAGGTCCAAATTCATTTCTAGGTCAGTCAGTGATGGTTTGATGATAGATAGTCATTAGGACAGGTGTGCTGGAAGTAATACAATATTCCTTGCCAGTATCATTCCCTCATTGCTGCATAATTAAGTTTCATTCATCTTACACAAACGCTGTAAAATATCAGAAGTGGATATCGTCATTAAATAAAACACTTCACAAAACAGCGTCCAAAAATTTGTTCTGTCGAGTTTAATATCACAGTCTTAATTTTGTTTTTTTGTAAAAAGATCAGGCAAATTGAATTAATAACATAATATATGTCTCCGTAAATAAACAGCTGTTAATTTCTCAAGACTGCTTCGACATTCTATCGCGGTTTTGCCTGGGAAGGGATTAGAAGACGTTTCCTCAATTCGAATGTCTCCACTGTTAAAAACAATGTGCTGTGGGCAACATTTTGTCCGCTAGACACGGGTTGAACGGCCCTGATTTACATTATGTATCAAATTTCGCTTCCTGATACACAGAGAACACATCCCATTTGCTTTGTAAAGACATACTAGTTAATTCTGTTTAGAGAGATAATCTGTGTTTATTTCTAGATTCACAATGAACACATAAATACACCGCGTCTACAAGATGCAGAGTTTCTTCGTGTTACGGCAGGTGGTACTACTGATCTGTAAAAAGTTGTATATACCCAAAGGATTGAACAGACGTATAAAAGTTTATATGGCCATGTAAATATATTTATGGGTAAAATTTAAGTTGGTTTGTGCTGAGCTACTACAGAAGCACTACGCCAAGAAAGACGTGTAGGGAAAGTGTATGTGTAGACCTATGATTCCATAACACGGACAGTTGAAAGGACACGTGCATATATCCACTGCTTTATCCTCCGGTAAGGATCATGCGATAACCATTGCAAAATAGCCAGGGAGGACGCCAAAGTTGTTCAGGACACAGCAGCAAACAGAAATATCTCTGCGTCCATTGGGAATTAAACCAAAATTCTATTTTTTTACAGGCCATGGTCACTATGCTGTCTACAACCCGACTTCCCAGGTTAGATTCTAGAGGCCTCTACAGTCGAACATTTGTGAAATGGATCTTATTTTTCGGCAGCTGGATGTTGTTATAATCTTCTTATAAAAAAAAGAAATTAGAAGTTCTGATTGATTGAAATTTTTTCACTGTTTTTATTTGTAGTTTTACCACTGGATATATCAAGCTGCTTTAGAGGGCGCCACGGCAAAAAATATAGACTAACAGCCAAAGAAAAAAATCACAAAATGTTCGTAACGGATAAGATGACGTATATTTTTTGCAGTTTAGATTTTCTTTTATCGACAACCTGTATTCAGATGAGCGTTTTTGTTAGATATGAGTTTGTTAGCAACAAATAACATAAACTCAACGACTCATGCATAAAACTTTTGTCGCTTGCTGGCGGTCCTTTGAAGATATTTTTAATTAATGTGCGAGAAAATGGATAACGGTATAATTTTTTATCGAAGAACATCGTAAGGTCATGAGATAAAATTTAAATAAGTTCTTCAAATTTTATTTTCTTAGTCATCACTTTATTTCGACTGGACTCCATCTTGTGTGTTCTTAAAACAAGATGGCTGACGATAATACGCCTATAGAAGTATTGCAGCTTAATTACAGTGAGTTAACAGTGTGTTGCAATAGTAAACGCATCACCAGTAATGAACTATTAGTAACAACTGGGACGTATACTTGCCATTTCCGTACGGCAATATTTGTCTTCCTGAAGATACTGAACATTACAATGAAAAGACTTGTAAGCAGATGAAAGAAGAACATCGTATCGATCCGTCACTTGCTCTCTCGTCCGTTTCCTAGCAACCCAAGACAAACGATATCACAAGGCGGCAGCATCTTATCGGAATTCCAAACATTTCACAACACCATGCATGATCTTGGTGATTTTCGAACCAGCACGTTTAACTGGAATGAAACCCTGCCTTCTAAATCAGGTGACAGCAGTTTAAAAATTGTTTCAAAACCAGGGTAACCACATAATCTGAAATTCATGTAGCTGGCTAGGAGAAGCTTCTGTCTCTGAAATTCTCTGTTTTAGTTGGACTGAAGTTCTGAATCTGAGAAATGGATCTCACAATCTTTTTGAAGATGTCTATGAGTTAAGAGAAAAATATGTATTTTTTTTTTGGAAATACGGAAGTAAATTCCTTTAAGTGCTAGTGAAGGGGCAGATCTAGAAGAAAGGCAGTGAAATGTCAGAACGCTTGTATTTGTGCGCTCCTTCACCAGAATAGAGAAAATATCTTATGAAAGGCAGCAAACAAATATTTCGAGATTGTAGCGAAGTTAAAATAACAGACAGTGACGAATCAGATTTACATTTGCAAAAGTTATTATTATTATTATCATCATCATCACCACCACCATCATCATCATCATCCACATTTCTTACTTCAAACCAGTTTACCAGGTTCTCAAAAGAGTATGAGTCTCAATGACCTTTCCTTTCTTATTCACTCTTCTGTCAAAAACTTTCTGATTATATGGTATATATTAAGTATTACTGCTTTCTGCATTAGTATATGTAGAACATGGCAGAGGTTAAGCAGTTTCAGAATTTTATATAATATGTTTGGGATGGTAGCAGCTGTGCATCGTACAAACGGTATTACATAGACCGTTTCAGTTGCCATATTCTCATAAGTTTTTTTTTTTGTTTTTTTCCAATTCTTTTATACTTCTGGAACCTCTCGGTCATGGTGTTGTGAAAGTTGTGGCTTTTAGAAATTGCTACGTCTTTTAAGTATGCTTCTTTGATGGTTCTGTCAATTATAACTACATGTATGTCCGGTCTGTTCTTATGAATATTTCGATCATTTACTCATATTATGGACCTGTCATGGTACAGTTTAGAGATAGAATTATTATTATTATTATGTGACTCTTTGACATGTTTTCGGATCATGACCTTCCATTTTATCTGAGTTTCGAATCAGTAGAGTGTCTATGAAGTGAAGATATCATCGTCACCCACATACCATAACATGGAGGGCCACAGTGTCGTTCTTTGTCCCACACCTTTCTTCAGACCTGTTCGGCATGGATGGCCCTTCCAACAGCTTGGCTGCTGTAGGAATAGCTTTCGAGTTCCTTAATTTTGAAAGTTAAGACTAAAATAAGGATTCACGTTTTACTCCAATAAAAATAAATAAAATATAAAATAAATTGTAATGCAATATGTTGTAAATGTAAATTTTGGTTTCGTAATGTGAGGGGAAAACGTACATCCGATGATTCCTAATTTTTTGTAAAATTATAAAATGGAATATTTGCTCTGCCTTTTAGTTACTCTTATAAGAATAATGTAGAATAGGAGAGGATGTGACCAAATTTTATATCTCTGTTATTTCTAACATTAAAAGTGCATTATTCGCTTATTATCAGTTGTATATAATAAAGTTTATGTAACATGTAAATGCCTTATGTGAAATACGTACAGTAATTTTGTATTGTATACTTTATATTTTTATGTCTGATTCCAACTTCTGCTTTTTTACTTTGGCTTGATTTTGAATCAATGGAACGTGTAACAAATGTATGCAATTTCTATCCTCTCTCTAGTTTACTGCGATGAAGTGAGAGATAATTTCTGCCTCTGGCATGGGGATTAGAAACGTAATGCTTTAGTTTTCACACTCTCTTCAAATAAAATGAAATTCTCTTTCAAATTAAATAACTTTCATTTTTATCCTATTAACAGTCAAAAGAATATAATCAAGTTAGTTCATCCTCAGCAAGATTACGCACTGAAGTTTAGCGAGGATTAAAATGTATTTACGTTACATATAAAGGTATAAAAGTGAAGCTATCCCTTTTCAGGCCTGGAGGCTCCAAGGATTTCAATAAAATTTGCAAATGGAAGTGACAATGCTTTCAGCTCTACGCATCGGCCGCCTTTTCCCGCAGAATATATTACTGGTATCCATTTTAGTCAGCGACTGAGTCGACCCCTGGGCTTTTGTGCAGCAGCTACCCACGGTCTTATAGCACAGTGCCTCAGACAACTGCAACATTTCGTAGAATAAGTTAATTAAAATTCCATCTCATTATTGTGTTAATAGAAGGGACAGTTACATTTCTTATTTTTTTAAAATATATTTGGTTCCGTTCATCGTGAATCGAAATTAATAATTTTCCAACAAGATGCGACTTATTCAGTTTATTACATTTCTGTAAGCAGCTCTACATGTTTCGGGTGTTGACACCCATCATCAGGAGCTCGTACGACTGTAATTACAGCTTCTGGTATTGATTCACTGCAATGAATGAAATACACTGCTATCAATACTAACATATAATTTAAAATTCTAGATTGGTTATATGATGATGGGTGTCGACACACGAAACATGTAGATTTGCCTACAGAAATGTAATAAACGGAATAATTCGCATCTTGTTGGACAGTTATTAAATTGGACAGTTATATGTTTGTAAATTAACACAGCAACATTACGTCTGTCTCGAGAGCTCATACATGTCACTTTAATTATAAGCTCTAGAATACCTATGTAGTTGATAAATGTTCCCGCAGGGTGACTGAGGAAGATCGTAATAGTAGCTGTTATCTTGTTTTAGAATGGGGTCAGTGAGCGCAAAGTTGGCCCTGCGGTTGGGCTTGACCTGTGCTCGATCGATAACATTTCATGCTATAGTATTTGTAAACTAAAACCGATGACATAACAAGTGCAGAAGTAGCAACGTAGAGCCAGTTAATAAGCAGCTACAAAATGTGCGGTGGCTGCAACAAAGCACTTACCTTATATTTAGGTTCGAAATGTCCAAGAAGCATTGTTGGGCATTTAGAACCCTTTACGCAGTAACGCGGCGTAATATCCCACGAATAAAGCAATGCTTAGCTAAACTGCTGCGAAAAACTAAAATTTTGACATTTTTTAAATTCGAAATTAATTGCCAAATCATTCTTCCAGGACAATATGTGTATATTACTTGCCTCAGAATTTCTTGCGGTAAGCCTTGTTTTCACATAAGTTCAACAGTTCAATTCGAACTTCATGTAAATTAAATTTGAATTATTCACCCGAGGGAATAATTTAGAACTCGACAGTGTGGGTAGGGTCTCTTAGCTTCGCGTTGGCCTTGGGTTAGAAATATATAGGTCCTGTATAAGTAAGTCTATATCACTGTGAAACATAGTGCTTTTTTTAAAGGTTACAACTGACGAATTACGCTTTCGGATTACCAAATACTATCACAGATAACCATGGGTTTAGCTCTTTAGCTGACTAGGATCTATTACTCTCTTTAAATCTGAAACGCTATCAAAATGTATACACTTACTGAGCTGCTGATCCAGGGGATTTGCTAACTCATACTCTGGGGGAAAATGGTTCTATCGTCAAAAAATTTCATCTCATCATCTTCGTCTTCAGAAGAAGCTCCTTATTTGCGTTGTGATATTATGACTCTAATTGTAAAACGAGAAATTATTCAGTCCTTTTCATAATACGCTTCTTCAACTGTCCTAATGAAGATGCTGTAGCCTTGCCAGACATCTTTATCCGTCGAAGATATGCCGACAGCAGTTAATTCACCTGTTAAAAATGACATTAAAACATGAGGTGGGTAACAGAGGACCACTGGGTTGCCAGATGAGTCTCGCACAGGGCATCGAAATGACCAGCCCCAGCCGTACCTGCGAATCATAACAACAGCTTGGTCCCAGTGGATTCAATTTTACGACTGTCAGGAAAGGGACCAGGTACGAAGTTCTGCAGGCTTCTCAGTGTTATATTGTACCAGCACGTATATATCCTACCAAGTTGAGTTATTTTATGTTTATTCGCCGCCTAGGGACCGTACTGGCTCCCGCTCTGCAGCAGCCAACTTATACGCTTAAAGCGTCTCCCTATAATGAACTCAGTTCCTCCCCAGATCACGGCAGCGTGGACATGGATAACAGTCCATTATCCTGACAAAGGAGAGATTACTGTCAGTTTCCCTGCATGCAGTTTAATATCATTCTCCTATTTCCTCACTCTCCCAAGTGGTTAGCTTTCTGAATCATTTCCTAACATCAATCTTATTTACATTTTCTTGCTTTGAGCTACATGACCTCAAATGTGACCTGAACTGGAATTATTCATGTGATATTTTCTCAATTTTGCATATGTGAGGCCTCAGCTGAATTTCAATATAGCCCATGATCTCTCTTAGTAGTAACAATAATTTTCTCCCTTCTTCCCCAAAATTCTTTTGTTATGTGACTGCATCTCTTTCCTTTCATGTTTCTTAGGATGCAAGCAACCTATAAGACTTAACTCTCTGAAAAATTAACTACTGGATAAAATTTTAATTTCCTATTGATTAGTTGTATCGTAAGCAAAAGAGTCTAAGAAAAAAAGTCATCCAGTTGGTAATTTCTCACTGTTTGTATGTTGCTCTTCTGTAAGATGCAAGGCATCTTGTATCACAGAAGATACTAAAGCACAGAGACCCATCTGCACTGGTACAAGTATATTATGGTAAAATGGGATGGAGGTAGAAAATTTAATTCCTTCTTATTCATACTTTGAAACCTGCTATTGGTATTAGGCATTTAAGACTTTATTTAACTGATACAAATTACCATATAATTTTATGGTAAATTGATGCAAAGGTATGACATTCAGTTAATTTCGTATTACTGAATAAATAACTGACACTTGAAAGTTCATGCTAATTAAGAATGGCTGTGTATTTTACAGGTTATTTCCAGGGTATACACATTACCTTATGTTTTGAACAAAGGTCATGAGTAAGTGAGAGATAGCTATCAAAGAAGACTTAGGATTTTATTCACTTCATTACAGAATTGGTTAGCAAGGGATTTATGAATCCAGTACCATCTACACTACAATTTTGAATTACAGTAGCATTGTAACATAGCCTTGCTGAAAAAAAGTCAAGAAAATTATTAAAGCTCTTTGTTGTTACATACGTCTATATGTCTTTTAGAAAAGTATGGGTTCTCTACTAAATACAAAATAGAAATGAGCTGCGGTTCAGAGTTAATCTACCCTTCTTGGTAATCAATCAGATTTATCGAAGCACTTAATGAATTTCGCATAAATATGAATTTGAAATAAACTGAATATTTGGAATATAAGCTGTTTTAAGCAAAATCCATTCTTAGACCCCCTCCCCCCACTTTGAGAATATTAAAACATTTTCAATTTCAGTTTCAGTCAAACTTTGTGAAAATGAAACATATTTCTTCATAAATTCACTTCTGTATGAAGCACATGTAATAATTTCAACATTGCAGAAATATCTTCTATTGAGTGCTTATAAGAAATAGAACAACATTTCTGTCTTCAGCAAAATTCTGCATGCAGTGTTACATCCATGATCCAAGTACAGTGATTATAATATTAAGATAGGCGCTCCCATGCACACAGGCACAGAGACACAGACAGACACAGAGCGATGTCACATTCTGCAACAGTTGGACCATTTCAGATACAGAACTAAAGAGAAACAAGGTAAGTTATTTATTTATTCAACAGTATTTATTTACAAAACATTGTTTATAATTTGAGTTACAGGATATAAAGTACTGTATTATTTATAGCATATCTTTTATGAGATAGTGCATTGAGAATTGAAAGTAATAAAAATATAGTTTGTAGTTATCTTGTGGAAAGGATCAGTACAGGAAGAAGACAAAAATAAGTTGACAACAGAAAGTTATGGGACTTGTTACCTTAACGGGGTGCAGTGATGCTACTTTTATATATAGTCATTTGTCATGAAGACCATATATGTCGTTATTTTTCCTGAAATTCTTTATATCATAAATTCATTGAAAGACGAGACTTTGAAACAAACACAACAAATGTAACAACCATCTACAGTCCAAATTTGTATGGAATATTTTCATGTCCTTTAGGCAACATGATGCACAAAAATGACTGCTAGTTTCCTAACATATCTACCAGTCAATTTCAAATTTATCATACATTCATAACCAAACCACACATACTGACTAGATAAATATAAAATAAATTTAAATTTACATATTAATAAACAATTTTTATTTTGCTGGAAAATATTTATAGCTGTGTAGGTTTAATATTAGAGAACGTGAAATTTTATTCAGTAGAATTGTATAGAAGCACTTATTCTCCCTTTTCCTAGCAAAGGGCCATGTGGTAACAACGCATTTCCTACAGAAAAATACCAGGAGTTCCATTAAACTTCTTAGTTATTAATCTGAATCCAACAGGAGAAACAAGTAATTATTCTCTTTCTTGTGGAGCATACTATGTATATCCTGAAAATGGTATGCTGCATTGCAGAATTTAAAAGTGCTTAGGTAGACATGTGAAGCAACTAATTCTTCATGTAGACAGTCTCAATATATGACATTGACCACATGTTAGAGGTTACACTGCCTTAGCAGCTACTTTATCATGACAATTCAGTGTGAATATCAGCATATGGTGCAAGTAACAGTGTCTGCAATAACTATGTAAGAATGTAATCAATATTTGTTACAATATTTTTAGTTGCATGTTTTGTATCATATCGATGATGATGATGATGATGATGATGATGATGATGATAATAATAATAATAATAATAATAATAATATGTATGTATGTATGTATGTATGTTAATAGATGTTGCAATCTCAGGAGACAGAAATGTGATTAAAAAAGAACCCTAGAAGATTCTAAAATATAGAGACTTTACAATAGAAATACAGCACATGTGGAATGTAAAAACAAAGATGATACCAGTAATAATAGGGCCAATTGGGACTATTTAGTCATTCAAAAAATAACGTGAGTGACATACCAGGGAAACATGAAGTCAAGGAACTACAGAAAATAGCCATATTGGGCACTGCACACATGCTTCGGAAAGTACTAATATAAAAATACAATAGATTCAACACTGAAACTAGTGATATAAGCACCGTGAATACTAACAACAGAATAGCTGCAACACTGTATTCCCTAGGGACATAGATTGTCTCAGGAATATAAGTATAAATACCCTGCATAAAAGGAGATGATGATGATGATGATGAACACCACCATAATAAACATAATCATGACCACCACCACCACCATCGCCACCACCACTACCACCTACACTACTAGCACCACAACCTTCTCCACACACTCCCTTCTCATCCTCCCTTCTCTTCTTACTCTCCTTCTTGTATCAAGAATTAGAATATTTCCTATTCTTTCTTCTCTGTTTATTTCTGACACAACTTTTATATCTCGTCCTTTTTTATTGACAATCCAAGGCTTCTTTTGGCAAAGGACATTTAATTCTTTGCACAAAATCATCCCAACTTTCTCTTTGTTTGTATGTTTTTTTTTTATTTACCACATATACAGTTATTGTACACCACATACTTTTCTTACGAATTTAATCTCTTTACTCTAAATTTTGTTTCTCTCTTTTGTAGAACCTTACCTTGCTTCTATTCCACACAAAGTGCTTTTATGTGTAAAACTTTATAGAGTTTAAATCATGCAAAACACGTAATTTTTTCTCATTTACGTTATTACATTCTTTTATAATGTGAGCTCCAACAACAGAGAGTAGGCACTGTTAGTACGATTTTATAACAGTTCATGTAATGGATATGCGATCCTTACATAATGACATACTTAAAAAAATCACATCTCCATGGTGTTACAGAAATTCTAATTCTTTTTGTTTTTATGAAAGCATGATTATGCTTTTTATTATGCCACTGTCTGCTGTAAAATTTCAAGTGTTTGGGTCAAAGTTCATGTGGATGATGATTTCCAATCAAACAGATTTTATCAGAATCAGTAAGGTCTAAAAAACATGTATTTATTTAATATTTTTAGTATCACTGCACCCCAACAAGAAAGTTCTGTTTGTCTGCTCAGAGTTGGTTTTCATTCCAGAACTGATCTTTATATATAATTAACTGAAGCTGTTCATAGAAGAAACTGAATTGAAATGAAAAAGTACTAGAATATAACATTTTCTGCATATGCTCACAATAATTATAATGTATGAAATAAAAAGAAAGATGAAGTCAACTAAACTGCAACATTCAGATGTCAAAAAAAAAAAATGTTGCTGAGTTTGCAAAACACAAATGCCAACTGTGATCAGACATGTAAAACATGAAATTGATATGTATATGATATATAACTTATATTTAACATCAATTCAGGATAAGTACATAATAGCCTGAGACCAACTTATAGCAAGCTGAACATGGTGATGAGTGCATTCTATAACAGTAGTCACTAGTTGTGTCACTATTCAATTGGTCGTGATAATACAACTGAGCAATAGACAGGGGGTGTATTGGTTTCAACATGTACTCCACTTCCACTCATATTATTTGTACCAGAAACACAATAAAATATATCAAAATCTGATCAATTAAAAGAGAGAGAACATTTACTGCCATTGTGTCTGCATACATAAAAACACAACTCAAAATACCTCTGCCCTTATTGGACAAATCTGATGGTCATCAGCCCTAAAACCCAAGATGAATTTCTGTGTGGAATGTATTATAAATATTAACATCATTAGTTTCGCTGATACACTTATTGACCAGTTCTTTAAGTTTTATATGACGTCTGGCGAGAATGATTCCTTACGCTCTTAACATTCATACATGATATAGTCAGTGGAGCTGTTTGACAGCTGGAAAAATTAAGTAACATGTCTTGTCAGCTACTTAATTTACCACAGTCAATTAAAATGCTATTGTAGTAGTGACTGTGTCTAAAACTGCAGCTGCTGCACAAGTCAGGTGCCAGGATTTACTGCACAAACAGTCCTGTACTACTGATAAGGGTTTTGTGTACTAGTATGAAGCCTGAAAAGAAAATACATATTCTATGTTTCTAAATTATGTCATGTAAATTTATCGGTTTCTTTTGTTTCTGTAAGAAAAAATCGCAAATTAATAAAAAGTTTTAAACTTACATTTATGATAGTTCATTTACATATTACATCTTTATTATGTCTGCTTCACTAACCATTTGAAAAGTTTAAGATGTCAGTATTTAGATTTATGTTGTTTATGCTCTTAAAATAAGACTCCTGTTTGCCCCTACAGCTTCACACAATTTTGGGCCTTACTATATTGAAATTTTATTGGACTGGATACATCACTGACACTTGCATGCTGATATTATGTTTCTTCTTGACATCAAGCATCTTTCATATCTTATTACCTGACTGTATAGTACTGCTTTCTTGATTTCTGCTGTGTTTTCTCTAAGAAACTGCTGTCCTCTTTTGTTATTTTACTTGTATTCTGTATGTTCTTTACTTAAAGTCTATTTTTATGATTATGATTCTGCACCCTCCCACAGTGCTTCTTTCTGGTCTTATTCATGACATGGAGATCAACCTCATAATATGACAAACTTGATTCTTACATGCTGTACTAAGATCTTAACAAATTATGCACATTTTTTCAATCATGGCTTTGTTGCTGTATTTTTTTACCCCTGCTTGCTAAAGTTAGTAAAATTCTGTAAGTAAAATAGTGAACACAGTCACATGTCTGTTACTTGCCAAACATAATAGCTTTTTTATTGTCTGTGAAGTTATATCAAAAACAAATCTCTGAATAGAATGCACAAGTGTAAGAATACTTGAGAAGCTTAAAATGAAACAGCTGTCATGCAAACAGTGTGATTTGTCAGAGAACAATTATTTATTGTTTAGTTTTCATATGTACCTCACTATAAGGTTGAAACCTCTGCTACACATTCAAAGGTACTACTAGAGACTATGTTTTGTAATGAAATTGCTGTTACTTATTATTAAATTTATACTACTCCCTCTTGGATACATTGAATTAAACATGAAGTAAATAATATATAAGACACCTCAAACACCTGAAAAATTTTCTGTTAAAGGTCTAGAAATTTTTGTAACAATTTTGTAATTTATTTTTCATAATGCATTAGACAAGAATTTTCCTACATCTATATTTTTAATCTGGGATGTTTGAGGCACATGTTCCATATAGTGAAATTATTAGATGACTTGAACTACACTTTTCAAGTCAGTAGTAAAAATACTGTTGTTGTTAATAAGTATAATCCTACAATTGGGGTAAAAAATGTGGTATTTAGAATATTTTAACAAATTATATACAATTTGAAGGCTAGTACAGTAAAATACATGAAACAAAAAGTGATAATTATACAATAAAAATTAAAGCAACTGGTTGTGTGTAATAGATGCAGCTTAGAGACAACTGGTGGTCCGTGAAACACACACTGAGAACCTCTGCTCAGATGAATTGTGTGAGAAAGTTCCATTAGTGAACAACACGATATTAATGTCAATAAATATACAAGCATGTAACTTATGAATATAGGCAGGCATAAGCTTATGTCTCTGTAAGTTTCAGCCATGTATACCAAGAATTCTTACAATGAAAGCAACACACCCCCATATATTTTTCACATATCATTCACACATCAGCCACACAGGTCACTTAAACTGTGGACCCTCTGAAAAATGTAGCTATAAGAGATGCCTGTATTAGAAACAAACAGCTCTGTGCCAATATGACTCTTCATCTCGACTGAACATCTCACTTCTTAAACAACCAAAATTTGACTGAATAATTCCAAAACATGTAATTTGTTTCCCCACAAACTGTGTTTGTTCATTTACAGATGAAACTTTTGAACAGCACAGGATGTCAAACTGCATGGGTCACCTTAATCAGACCAAAACAAATGAAGGAAAAACCATCCTACAGTCAGGTATAACTGGATCCCATTGCCCTATAATATAGTGTCGTACCACAAAAGAACATAATTCCCAGGCACACTGCTGCAAAACGCCCTAGACTTGCATAAGCAACACCTATTTCACCATAAATTCACTAATAAGTATGGATGTTACAATAACAACTCAGCTATGTTGTGTCACAACAGAGCATATTGATCACTTAACAAGATAGCATAGTGGTATAGACAGTGCGCATTTTTTAACCCTTATCCTGCTAACGTGGAGAATATGGTGAGCTGCTAATAATGCCAGCAGATGGCAGATGGGATTTAACTTGGCGTTTAAAGGGTTAAATTTATTGCTGCAAAAGTAATCTTCTCAGTTCCTCATGATGTACCCATTTGCTCCAAATGAGGCTGCAGAACCTTGTTACAAAATTTAGGTTTCTGTGACCGTGCATCGTGAGCAAATTGTGAAATGATAGAGAAAACCAACAAGATGCAACAGATGTTTATTTTTAACAATATCTCAACATGTTTAGGGCATCATTATGCCCATCTTCAGGAGAACAAGACGTATTACTCCATGTGGTG
>Ga0123352_10003399_pt1 | contig 22974 bp, 16 predicted proteins | sample TergutLab28metaG_FD_89700 | JGI IMG/M metagenome (GOLD analysis project Ga0123352, IMG submission 89700) | Labiotermes labralis P1 segment gut microbial communities from Petit-Saut dam, French Guiana - Lab288 P1 | ecosystem: Host-associated > Arthropoda: Insects > Digestive system > Gut ...
AAAAAAGGAAAATTAAAGATAATTTTGATTTTATCTTGTTCATATCCGCACACAGATGTCACTATTTTATACAAAAATCCGACTAATGCACTATTTATGTTAACATCACTTTATTCACACTGTTACACTCATACGTGTTTCAGCCCTCAAGCGTCCATCTGATGCATTTTGTGAGCAGGGCCAACAAAATACATGCCCAGTTGTAAATATCTGGAAGTCAGAATATATTTGCGTTTAAGCTATACTGATTATATAATATAAAATATAATACAAAGGGTTTACATACATGTAATATAAATCATTAAATGTGAACCTAAAATGAAAAATAATCAATCTGGTATGTGTTATCAACTTTCGTCATACCAATCATTCAGAATGATTTTATTATTATAATTCTCTATTTTTATTTTTATTTTCATGTTGATTTTGTATTTTAGGTATATATAATCCTTATATTAAATACTACATTTTATAGTTAGCATAACGTTCATGTAAATATATTTGACTTTTATATTATACATTTTCCGTGCAACTTTGTTATATTCACAGAGAATCAAAACTAACTTGTTACACAGTACCCTCTTTATTTCTACTTGGATCAACATGTTTCGCCCAGATTTATTGGCTTCATATGCAGCGATGCTTCAAATTAGAATTATCTGATGTGATCACAAAAGTTGTAGTGTTTACAAATATTAATTTATTAAATTCGATTTGTAGATAAAATACAGTTTGAATATAATTAAAATGCAATTGCATATATTGTAAAATTGAATACAGTGTAAAGTTATACTTTATGTTAAAAAATCTATGTTTTCGGTTCTTTCTTCTTATGTACTTTTTGGATCAAGTGTTTGGTGTGTTGCATATAGACTATACATGAGTATGACAGTAAACCTAGTCGAAATTTGTTGGAGTCCAAACTGTAACACATTGCTTTTGATTCTTTGTGAATGTTTTGAATTCAGATATTTAGATCTGGGTACGTATTTTGTTGACACTGCTCACGAAATATATCAGTCCTCCCTGAGGATGGCCCCTTGAGGGCTGAAATATTTAGGAATATAACAGTGTTAATAAAGCGGTGTTAATATCTATATTGCATTAGTCGAAATTTACGTAAAATATGAAATATTTAATGTATAGGCATGATTTTTTCGTTTGTAAAAGATGTCGGTAATGAACAACATTATATGAAATACATATTGTTGTATAATATTGATAATTTCCAATAACGTTTTACATGTTATACAACATACAAACCAAATAACAAATTTCGTGTTATATCCTATTAGCCTCATTTTTTGGCTCCCCGATGATGGCAGTAACAAGACTGTTGCTCCTCAGACTATCAATAATGCAGTTTGACAAAACAGTTGCTCTTCATATTTTGTGGTTTACTGTGACTCTTTTCTAGAAAGAACAGAATGAAAATCGAATTTACTTATAGTCCGAATAGTTTAAGAAAAGTGACCCCACACGAGTTAACTTGGCATAATTTCTTGACACATGTTGGTTGAAGAATTAACATATAATAGCAAAAAATATTGCTATGGGTTGGTTAATTTATTTTTAGACAGAAGCCATTACTACGAAAAATGTAGAGTAAGAGGTAAAAAACGAGCGAAAAGATACAAGGAAGCGACTGAAATTCGACATCGACAAATAACTTTTCATTCATTAGTGTAAGACTGATGATGTAGTGATGCTGTTACATATGCTGAAAGAGAGATTATTACTAGCTTACGCTAAAATTATTCAATTAAGCCTCTCGTTAAACAAAAGTTTTAATTAATTAAAATATTTTAAAAATAACACGCCGACTAATTCTTCTATTATTTCCAAAGGTAAAGAAATATTAGACAGAAAATTTGTATTTTCTTTAAAATGAAGCAACAAACCGGACTCTACGGCAGAGCTTGTTACCAGGGAATTTAGTGACTGAGCTACTTTGACTTGTAGGAAATACATTTATGAAGCGACAAATAGAAAGCGGAGGGTGGATTTTAATGAAGGTAAAGACATGACATTAGTGGTGGCGGGGTGTGAACTGACAGTGGCATGATGAGTACAAGGCGACAGGGAAGGAATAAGAAGAGGAAGGAGGAACAGTTATGAAAATATAAAGATGGACATAATATGATACTAAACCAAATAAAGATTTGTGAATAAGGGAAATTAAACTTAAGTATAAAAAAACGCACCAAAGCCTGACATAGCAAATTGGATGTCAGAAAGCTAACTCTAATGAATACTTTTCGAAGAGAAATCTCTTAGCTTTCCTTCCTTTGTAGTTACTTGGCGTTAATGTGGATAAATACTGCAGAGGACGAAGTGGAATCATCATCCTCCTTTTAGAACGACAGAAAATAGTGTAAAAACGTAATGCATGGAATGTGACAAAAAATGTATCTTAGATTGAGCACTGTTACTTTGTTTTTTCATGATGTAAATTGGTTTGAAAGTAGGGCCAGTTATTTCTGTTGCATTAAGTTAGAGAAAAGGCGGGCATTTTTGACCGACTTACTTTTACTTCGCTTGACACGAGATTTGTATCCAAAACTTGGTGTTTTTTCTTTAAAATTAATATTTATATATTTTTCACACTGACAGCTATTTTTCAAACTCAGTCGTTTCTAACTGTTGTAAAATAAAGGAACATTAATTTATGTTAAGATATTTATTTACTGCAATTGGGTTTCCAACCGATGGCAGTGGTCGATAAACTTTTACAAAAAATGGGAAAGAGACAGCTGTATACAAAAGTGGAAACAATACAAAAAACGCAGAATACACGAAATAGAAAACAAACATAAAAAACAAGATAACAATAGTAAAAAGAATATTAAAAACCATAAGACTAGTAATTAGGAAATAAAAAAGAGAAACAAATGATGAGACCATGTACTACATAGAATCTACATAGAGTTACATATATATAAATCCATGATTATACGTACATTTCACCAAAGATCTTCACTTCACTTCACTTTACTTCCCTTCAATTCAATTCACGTCACTTCACATCATTTCACGTCATTGCACTTCACTAAACTTCATTTATCACTTCCCTCCATTTTCGAACGTTTCGTCATCACGCTTCAAAAACTCTTCACTTCTCCTCTCTTTTAATTACTTTCCTAGCCCACTCTCTAAAAATATGAGATTTACAGGGAACGTCACCAGCGCCTCTGAGGGCAGTTGGTTCAACAATTTGAATGTCCTATTTACAAATGAGTATTTACCGATGTCTGTTCCTTGTTTCCTGGCCAAATTATTACGATGGTGATAATCCCTGCTCAGGTAGCATTTTCTTTATAATCCGTCTTCTTTAGCTGTCCATGCCAGTTCTCCAGTGTATGCTTCGAAGAAGTCACAAATGCGAGCGATCTTCTTACGCTACGCAAAGTTCCCCAGACCGAACGGTTCGTATGATTTGCAAATATAGCCGCTTTCTTTTGCACACGTTATGACGCGTTTATTTGGCCTTCCTTGTATGGATGCCAGCACGAAGCGCTATAATCAAGAATCGGACGCACTAGTGACGGGTGGGCTAAAGGTTTCGTATTAATATTTCCCTTTCTGAGAACACGTATTATGAAGTGATGTGCCTTCCAGGCTTCTTGCGCTGCTGTGTAATTAAAATGATCAGCCAAGCTTAAATCTTTGCTAAGATTATTCCTAAATATGTGCTGCTTCTCGGTTCCGATATTCTTTGTTCCCCCAAAAATAATTTAGAAGATCCTTCACGTGAGCTCTCGTGAAGATTACAGCTTTTCTTTTACCTGGATTTCTTCTCATCGCATTCACTACCGCCCACTCCCCAAATCAGTCCAGATCTATCTGCAAGGTTTCTATGTCACTTTAATTCGTGGTTTACCTATATATTATCCAGTCGTCTGCGAAAAGTTTAATAGCTGGTTCCATGTTCCTGCACATATAATTTACGTACGCGAGGAAAAGAAGCGGGTCCACTACGCTCCCTTGCTGTGCCCCTGACGTTACTCCGACTTCCTCACATAATTGCACTCCTACTCTAACGCTCTGCGAAAGACCTAAAAGGAATTCCCTTATCCATACAACTACCTTCGAATCCACTCCCGAGTCCGCAATTTTCTTAAGCAGCCAATCATACGGAACTAAATCGAAAGCTTTTGAAAACTCAATTATTATCGCGTCTATCCTGGTTCCCTCAACCAGGGAATCGGTTATGTCCCGACAAACTGTCACCGGCTTTCGCGAGAGTATTCCGGTCTAAATCCATGTTGGCTTTCGTATAACCATTTCCTCTTATCCCAGATGTGTCTGAGGCATCCTGTTATGACATGTTCCACTTGTCTGCAGACCACTGAGGTTAAGCTGCCTGGTCTGTAGTTTGTGACGATTGATCCATCACCCCCTTGTAAATAGGAATCACTGTAGCTCTTTTCCGGTCACTTGGGTTAGTAGCATTGTTAATTGTATGTCTAACAGCCACGCAAGGTACGGAATCATGGCTTCCCCGCCCAGTTTTAGAATTTGGCCATTAAGGCGAAGGAAAGGGCTCCAGCATCTTACTGAAATATAATGAGTAAAAATTTACTAACCACAACACACTGGATTACATAGAACTGACTAAAGAAAAATTGGAAAGGCGGTGAGTGCTCCGCCCTTTCTGGCAACCTTTTAGTATGAGGTAGCAAAGCGAACTGTCACTTACAATAATACCATCGTAAAATAATGTCTCTGTTAAATAAATCATATTCAAAGCGTGAAATTATGAATCTTGTGTTCCAGTTTAGAACATTGTGACAGCAAAATTCCAAACCATGGCCCGAAAGACCAGAATAGGGTTAACAAGCAACAGATAATTTGTTCGGGACGCTGAAGTAACGATCGGAACATCGCTGATTCCTCAGAAATAAGACAGTGGAAATGGTTGTTCATGAACGATTGCGGCAGCAAGAGTCGGATTTCAGCCGCTACGGAATATTTAAGCTTGCTTCAAGTAGGAAAAAAGCATCAATGTGTTCGGGGATTATAACGAAAGATACTAACACTTCGGTGGAATGAACGAGCTGCACTGAGAGCACAGCAACTTCTCACTTAATTTTAAACTCCTGCCAAGTTGTTGGCGTTTATGTTGAATAATGTTAATGCTTGAATAATCTTGCACCATTTAAAGTTGTAATGATGTCTGACTTAGCTGCTAGTATCCAGGACACCTTACTTGTTACACTCGTTCCTAGAAAGGGCTCTTCTTGGTAAAGTAACATATATTTATTCGCGTGTAGTCCTGGTCAGTGAAATGAGCTTCATATGAAAGGTGCTGGAGTCTGCATCAATCCGCAAGCTTGTGTGTGCAGAATAGACAGCAGGGAAAAAGCCAACACAAAATGTTGTTGTAAAATTGAATTTTACGCAGGAAAATCCCCCTCTCCCCAGCCGCTTTTAGCAAATTCTGTTTTGTCCTTTCCTCTTTGTGTCTTTTATTTCCGATTCCACTTTCGCCATTCTCTGTCTCTTGAGCACTGTGGTGCAATCCATGTAGACTTGCGCCTGACAGATTTTGTTTAGGCAGTTTGCAATATCCAAGCGCTGGAGAAGTTGCCGTGTGACTGCGGCGTTCCCAGTAATTGGATTAATGCGGTACGTCTACACGATGCAGTGTGTGTGTTTCTGACAATAGAGTGTGATAGGGTGGTTTCACGCCGTGCGACATTGTCGCTGGGTACCAAAGTTTCGGTGCAGCATGCTCTATCCTTCTTCAGGTTTGGACGTATTTATCACACATTGACAAATCCAGCTGCTTACGTACACACCGGAAGGCAGTTTTCAAGTCATAATTTCGACCTTATGTCGGCGCATTCTTACGGTCCTTCGACTGCTATCTGATAGACCTTCATGTTAAATTGGTGTTAGAAGGGTTCTACTGCTTTAACACAAGTGATGCTAATTAAGGTTCAGTGTGGAGCGAAGTCTGTGACAGAAAGCAGTTGATAAGAGAAGTTTATTAAAATTAGCATATTATTGTAAATGCTTTTGCTATTTTAATCTAATAGTTTATTCTTCTTATTTAAACAACAACTACTACTACTACTACTTCTTCTTCTTCTTCTTCTAACACCACTATCACTATCTACCACTACCATTACCACTAACACTACTACTACTACTACTACTACTATCTACCACTACCACTATCACTACCACTACCACTACCACTACCACTATCACTACCACTACCACTACCACCACCACTACCACCACCACTACCACCACCACTACCACTACCACTATCACTACCACTACCACTACCACTACAACTATCACTATCACTATCACTACCACTATCACTACCACTACCACTATCACTATCACCACCACTATCACTATCACTACCACTACCACTACCACTAACACTATCACTACCACTACCACTACCACTACCACTACCACTATCACTACCACTACCACTACCACTATCACTATCACTATCACTATCACTATCACTACCACCACAATCACAACCTCCCAACCAACCAACCTTTAAACTGAGGTCGAAAAATTTACCGAGTTTCTGGAAAATGTGGAAATAAACATTTTTTTATTTTATTGAGGAGGGATTGTAAAATGATACACAAAACTGTAAACGAAATTGAGCATTTATCTGGTGTAAATAAATAAATACAATAAATAAATGGGAGAGAGAGAGGATTTTCGTAAGAAGGGGCGATTTTAGTAGGGATTTGATATCGGATAAAAATGAGAAAAACGATGGATGTTATGAATCGGTGTGGTAGAGGTTACAGCGCTGTAACCCGCAAATAGCGTAGAGTGTTAAATCCGTTCATAACGTTGTGCGTCTAACAACAAAGATATAGAACAAAATTCGTTGATAACAACTAAGAGTTTTATTGTTAATACATAGGAATTATTACGACATGTTTGTGTCCAATAGGACAATCCTCAGGCGATACACGTGTCCAAAATTACTAAGAATAGCCACTGGATTATGGGTGGTTTATCTCGAATTGAGATATAATTTGTACAAACATTCATTTTATATTAAAGGGTAAGTGGAATGTGTACAAATTTCGTTTTTTCCTTGTAGATTTTGTGGTAAATGGATTAGAGAATATTTTTTCTTCGTTACTCCGAGAAAACTGTTGATTTTTCCGTTTAGTCGATGTGAGTTTTAGTAGGTGAAATGTGTAGGGCAGAAGAGCGATGTCTGTCTTTAAACGGATTTGAGTTAAGAATTCTATATTAGAAGCAATTTTTAGAAAAAAATTATGGTATTTAAAATAGTTGATGCTTTTCAGTGATGGTTGTGGAAAATAAAATGAAAATATTAAAAATAAATATTAAAATGAAGGTGGGGCAGTTATCATGTGATGGCATATTAAGGAAGAATTAATTTTTGGAAATAGAAATATGGAAATGCTTACATATTTTAGGTGTAAGTCAGGGTTATGTGTGGACTGTTGGTTTTATATGTATTGTGGTTTAGAGTAAGGAACCTGAAAAGAATTGTAAGAATTTAATTGTAAACAATGCATAAAGTTATGGTTTTCTAAGAGAAGGAATAATATATGAAAGGAAACGTAGAGCGACTTATATATTTTGCAGTGTATATTGACGTTATGTATGCACTATTGGATTTGTATGTTATAGACTGCAGTAAATAGCTTGCAGCACTGCAAGCAACCCTCAAACAGCTTACAGCACTGTAAAACACATCAAAATAGTTTGCAGCACTGCAAGCAACACTCAGACAGCTTACAGCGCTGTAAAACACATCAAAATAGTTTGCAGAACTGTAAGCAACCTTCAAACAGCTTAGAGCGCTGTAAAACACATCAAAATAATTTGCAGCACTGCAAGCAACACTCAAACACTTACAGTGCTCTACAACTAGAAACAAATACCTTACAGCAGATTAAGCGACACATCAGACAGCTTACAGTGCTGTAAACCACAAGCGGACAGCTTACAACGCTGTAAACCACAATTACTTTATAGTACTGTAGACTACAGTACTATACGATTACAGTACTTTAAGCCACTAAACTAATATACAGCTCTGTAAACCAGCCCCCAGAGTGTGTACAGCGCTGTAAACCTCATTCAGGCAGCTTGTAGCACTGCAAATAAGGCGCAAATACCCCTAGAGTGGTTCAGCCTCTGATTGATTATGTAGGCTAATGGAAATCGGCGCTAAGAACAGCTGCCCATAAAGTTTCTCGTGCTTTTATTTAACCAGGTACTCCACTGAAATGTAGCAACTCTGTCCAAGACGCCATAGTATTCTTAATTGTAACATAACACCAAACGCCATTCTTTTGCCGTGTACAGTAAAGTGATCTTTGAGGAAGACAGACGTTCATAAAGATAGGTCTGTAGGTATATACATTTTGTGAGAGTTGATCGAATCTTTAAAAGACTAAGACTAGGCCAAATTATACTTATAACATTAGTTCGTACCCCGCATAAGGCGCATTTCTTCCTGGTTTTCAATCTCGTCACTTGATTTGCCATAGGGGAAAATCAGATGTTTTCCCTGAGATGAACACAGGACACGTAAATGCACACTGTGGGCAGAACGTAGAAATTTTTAATGCCGAACACGTTGGTGCATGAGTAGCCACGATTTTTAAGGATTAATTTTTGTGACATCTCTAAATATTAGAATGACAGGAATGGGGCATGAATTATTTGTTTCATTAACTTCTACAATTTTCTTCTCGGAACATTTTCCTTCCAGTAAGTAAATATTTAGGATGTTTCAGTGCAGGAAGGTTTTGGCGTAATGTGTCATTTTTTGTCGCAATTTAATATGACTGGAGAGTGCCTACGGTTTTTAATAAATCGTGTAAATTAATTTTCATGGAAATGTATTGAGCATGACCCCAGTTACTACTTACGGACAGAAGTACAGACGGACGTGGCAGAGTTGCAAACGAACCGGAAAATAGGGAAAAGAAAGGGAAAGAACAAATAAGTTCAAAAGAAAAAGTACGAGAAAACTGAAGAGAGAAATTGGTTTTCAAAGTAACCATAAATACAGTAATTTGTTGGAGGACATAAATTAAAAATTACGCCGATGGGAATATAAGAAAAGAAGAAAAATCTTTGTGACCGTTTCAGAGGGTTCCTCGCCACCAGCCGTCTCTACATTTGCGGAGAGACAAAAGAAAAATTTAATGTCACTTTCAGAGTTCAACCTGTATGAATCTGTGTGCGTGGTATCGGTTAGCCAAACCCCGCAGTAGCCGCATCGAGCAGCGTGACGTATCATGAGATACGAGTAGCTATACATTACATCCATCTGTCTGCTGTAAGGATCATGGAGGAGACAAACTGGCGCATCATTTCGAAAAGAGGATCATTGTTTTGATTGATAATCGCATTTGTACAAGTAAAGTGAACTTAAATGCACTGTATCATGAAATTTCTTGACAATGGACCAACTCGTACCACATAACTAGTAAGTGAAAGTACTTCTTGCATCGTCTTAAAAACACATACATTATATTACATACATACGACGTTTTCTGCTGCGTTCCTCAGGTAAACAGATAGGCTCTTAGATAAAATCGGCTAATATTTCGAAATGAGTTATACCTTCTCGTAAGATGCTCATCCATACACGTATTAAATATAAAATAATTCATCTTAATAACACTGCTATGTTTGTGACATGTAGCGTCTATAGATGAATTATTTTTATTGAATATGTGTGTGGTTGAGGCTCATGAGTGAAAGTATGCCTCATTTAAATAAGACGTGCCTATTTTATCTAAGACACTCTGTACACACGAGGAAGAAAGCAGTAACTTTCGAAACGTCGTGTGTATACGCGTATAGTGTGGTGTGTTTGTTTTCAAGACGATGTGAAAAAATTCTTTTACTCGTGAAGTGTTAAGTGCACTGCTTGAATTTGATTTTGTGGAAATACTTGTGTCCATGTTCCTTGTGCTATGTAAAGACGATTCACAACTGCATAGTTTATTTAGACATGTTGTTGAATTTTAGGATGATTTTGGTAGGGATAAAAATGGGAAGGCAGTGGACGCACTAACCCAGTGTCTGTATGACATGGCTGAGGAAGACAACGCAAGTTCCAAATTAATTGTATCCGGTACTCTGACGAAGCTTTCTTAACTGCGTATGCATGCTTAATGCCGCGTACTTTGTGTACACCAATCAGCTGCAAATGCTCTCGTAATAAACTGCGGTGGTTACTTCTAAGGTACTTTATCCAGGCAATGGCGAACAGAAGACAGTGTGTGAAGATGGGCAGTAATCGGGCCGAGATTCAAACCAGAGATATTTGTAACAAGAAGCATCAGTACTGCCTTAACATTACTTGTGTTTTGGTTTATACCGCTTAGCTGACCTGTGAAGAGTGTTAGACGTGCTAGAAGTGTGATGGCTGACAAAAAGGGTGGCGGGTAATCAGCTGATTGAGTGCTCTAAGCACGTCCGGAAATGAACTTAACATTAAGCAGCCGACAGTCAACAGGCGCGTCTGCTTGCCACGCTTAGCAAAATTAGTTCGTCTTCTGGAAGGCAAACTTTGCTTCCCCCTAACTTACAAGTCCCGACTTCGGGTGTTAGTTCGCGGGTGATATATACTAGAAGAAATGGCACTGTTTGTCACGGTCTGTTAGACAAAATACAGCGTATGGAATGTAACTCCCATTTAGGGTCGGCTAGTACAGGATACCCGTGACACAGAAGGGGTGTGGATTTTCGTTCCTTCTATCCTTGCAAAAAATTGGCAAGTTTCACCTTAGTATTTTTCTTCATACGACTTTTTCGTGTAAGATTTGTCCTGCGACAAACGTATTTATGAAGGAAAAGGCGACATAGTTCCTTACAGAAGTGAAGCGCTATGCTAGATTCTAACAGATAGCGACCTCTGAAACTGTTCAGCTTTAATTCACTTACATACGGACTAAACACGAAGAGAAACGAGTCTCCCATTCAAATATGCGTGTGCCATTTTACAAACAGCTATCGGACTTGTAGATCTTCGTAATGTAACTACTTTCATCAACACTTAATTATTTGAGCGAACCTTTTCCATAAAAAATATTGTACAATCAAAACTCTTCCTCAGCAATGACAAACGACCATACCCAACATTGCTTTTCCGTAGATGCCACTGTCTGAAATATTGCTTGGTCGGTAGCTGTGACCATCCCTAGTAATTCTTGCCGTAGCTTCTACTATCTGAAGTATTGGTTGGTCGGTAGCTGTGACCATCCCTAGTAATTCTTGCCGTAGCTTCTACTATCTGAAGTATTGGTTGGCCGGTAGATGTGACCATTCGCAGCATTACTTGCCGATAGCCCTCGCCATCTGAAACATTCTTTACCAACATATGTCTCTTTCTATCCTACGAATTTCAGCTCCTGTCGTCCCATTAATATTGAAGTATATGCAAGTTGAATTAAAAAAAATTACAGAATATTCAAATGCAGCTTTAAGGTGTTTTGGATATATATATATATATATATATATATATATATATATATAAGCTCTCTTACATTTGTGGAATTTTAAAATAAAGTATTAAAAACTTGAACCTAAACGTGCTTATGATTTTGTTATTGTCATTTTGCTGGCAGAGACTAGTATGTTGTAGTTACAAGGCCAGTCATCTCTTACAACTAATGCAGATAGCTTATTCGTATAAATATTTTACTTGTATCTTATTTTTTATTCATAAATTTTTCGGAAGCTTTTACGGAATTCTTAGCAGTATGTAGAACTTGAAATTGGAGCACAACGTGTTTCAGTATATTTGCTTTTTTGAGTTAACTGTGTAACATAGTCTTTTGGCCCGCTTCCACTTCGCTTCTTTAGTATGTGGTCCGCTTTTATTGAAGGTTGCCACTCTCAGTCTTACAACGTGCTACAAACCATTCCTTCCACATCCCCTCCAACTGGTAATTTCCTGTCAGGTTGCTGTTTCCTTTTCTGCACTATTAATCAAAGGTCTGTGAAGTGCAGATAGATTATTTAAGTAAACAAATAGTGGTGTATTTTATGTTAGTTATTTAATATTACAATACTGAGTATCAATAACTTGACAATCTTTCACTCGCATCTTCATCTGTAGCTGCTGGGAGCAAAGACTGAATCTGCATATTTATACTGTTCACATTTGATTTTCTGGACGCAAGGATGGCTCTCTCACAGGCTCAGTTTTAGTCCATAAAATGATTAAATATATTTGGCAAAATACTACTTTTCAGTTTGCTTCTTGCTTTTACAATACGAAAAACTCCGTTTTGATTTTCCACAAGGGCAGTGGGTATTCAGTAAGTTTTGTGCAAACTGCCCAGACAACTTAACACATTGCACGTGCACCCGTATGTTGGCTGTGATTTTAGTTTTTGTACAGACTATAAAGTCAAAAAGAGACGTGGAGGATTGCTGTCAGTAATAACGCTGTACCGTCTCCCGCATTCCTACCGTAAACGCACGTACGTGAATAACCAAGCAAGCAACGACGCAAACAACCAACAACTTGAAGAACCAAACCCTCTTTTTATAGAGAAAATATCTCACCACTAAATTTAAACCTGACAGTTGTTTACTTGAGCCGTGTTCATTGGTTTGTTTTGTGTTCTGTTTCCTCTAATATATGTTTTTATGTGTGCTGTTTCTGAATATTCATGCTAATTGTGTAAATGGTACAGAATTGCTAAATCAGCAGGCAAGTAAACAAGAATCGAATTTTCATCATTTGTAAAATCCATATTGCGTGCAAGTAACAAGATTATTGTCAGTTGTAACGCAATGTATGTGTGACACGGAGTGAATATGATAGAATTTGTACATTTTTGTGCACTATTTACAGTCTGCTCCATGTAATGTACCACACTGTGTGAAATGCATCTTTGATCAGTTCGTTTTCTGGATGTTCCTTGTTTCCATGCCATTCACTTTAGAGCACAATATTATCTGTGGGCTCCAAATGCTTTAACATTACAAAGGTGTTGGAAGTGAAATGTCTGTCTGTATTTCTGTCATGTAGGAATAGAAGTGATGTGGGATTCTGGTCGTACTGTTTTATGGACACTTGACTGTGACTTGAAACAAGCATGCTTCCAATTGGCAGTGTACCCTCTCTCTTGAAGCATAATTTGAAGTACACATTATTACAGACTTTCTGCTTATAATACCATAAATATATTAGAACATTACCAGTGTACGTGTCAAACATGAATTGAAAATAAAATATGTATCAAGGCTTGTTTTAAGCACTCATTTTTACGTCAATATATATTAAGTTGAAAATGTTCAATAGCTATTTACTTTTAACTTAATGAAAATTTATTTGAAGATATCAACCAAATGCGTTAATAATGACGTACCATTTTAACAAATGTGTGATACTGTAAGCAAATTGTGTAGTAATTGCATACCTGGTGTCGACTCGATGCATTCCACATGTCGCCAATATTGTGAAGTTTTTAAAGCAATGGATACGCGAAAGGATAAAAAATTTATGTATGAAAAAACACAACATAACATGGAGGGTTAGAAACAGAGAATATAAGAGAAAACATAACATAAAACAAATATAAAAAGAGAATATGTAGCAACACGACGCAGAATGTTACATTTATTGCAGACAAACTGTCATATAAGTAACGTGTGTGCTTCCTGACTCAGATTAGTCTGCTTAAGATGACGTCAAGAAACAAAGCAGGCCGCAAGGAAAGGCGCTCCGTTTCTGTTCTCCTCTTTATATAGAACTGAAGTTAATTGTAGGCAGCTTGTCAGACCAACAGCAGACACGACTCGATCACGCTATCCAGCAATAACTGCCGACTAGTAAATAAATGTTTGCTACTAGAAAAGCAGTACAAAGGCGAAATTTATGGATAGTTATCTTTCATTTTATTTTGAACGTGTTTATGTATCTGTAATGATACCAAATGACACAAGAAACTCCACTTCACGTTTGTACCAACTGAATTAGTAATTGATGGCCCTGAAGAATATAATCACTTAGGAAGTGCCTTTATATCCATTTACTAAAAATATGACACGGGTTCTTGTTAAACGTCAGTAAATGATTTGTATATTGGAACTTTTGTAAGGAGCCTCAGAAATCAATAAATATATTTTTCTTGTACATGTACCGTAACACAGTTTAATGGTGCAGAGTTTATTTGTAACAGTTCAATAATCCAATATCACGCTGTCCGAAATATTTTACGCACTAAAGTATGAATGCCTCACCAAATTTATTCTTGGCACAAAGGCGGTTAGATTGACGAGGCGTGTAGTGTGTATGGAGAAACAAATATGTGAGTTACAATAGTGAAATCGAAGGATCAATTCCTCTCTGAAAACACAGGCGCATATTGGATGACAATGCGAGTAACGGGACTTAGGCGTCGAACAACACAGACGCTGCGGTTGAGGCCTAGCGTGTTGGGTTCAGTTCTTGAAAAATGCTGCACGTACTTCGGACAGCTATGGCCATATATGTACAGCCCTGTTGGGGGGAGTACATTCAGATTTTGCTTATTTTATTTGTAAGAGTTTGCATGAAAAATTAAATTCTGTAATTTAAATTGGGACTTTAGTAAATTGCGTCGGCAATCAAATTCCTGCGCCAAGGAGTTAACGTGTATGTTGAAGGAGTGAGTAGTGATGTTCAGTGTGTTAGCGTCGCTCAGGGTAGGTGTAGGTGAATGTTAATAAACTGCCGGATTGCATAGAATGCGGGAACTACTTTTGTAGGTGGGGAACTGTCAGCTTATCAAGGGGGGTTCCGTAATGTTAGTTATTGCCGTAATCGTGAAAGTCTGCAGTTGCAGAGAAAATGATTGTAATATTTGCAACATATTGTCTCCGCAAATTTGCAAATTTTGTGTCGATGTCTGTACTAGGGTGAACCTGCTTCACATAGGAGTCATTTGTTTTAGCACTGACTGTACGTCACGAGTGAGCCCTTATTTTAACTAGGGTTAGCGTATTTAACATGCGAGCCATGCATTGTGCTAGGGTGAACATTTCGTCACATGCTACTCATTCACTGCTCACAGAAGGTCCCAGTTCTGTGGTCCCTGGTGTGCTCTTTTTACAAATTACCAATTTCTCTCTCCCCTTACTTCGCACCAACCATGTCCATGCCATTGGGCGATTTCCCACCTACGCTTGACAGGTATTTACGCCCTTCTGTAAACGTACTTTGGTTTTCACTAAAAGACCCGACAGCCCCACGCAGCATCTGTCTCTGTAGGGGCAGGCGGTCATCGGACATCTTTGGACGGACGGACGGACGGACGGACGTACGTAATGTACGAGTCGGACTGTTTGCATTGAGTGTGGATACAGAATGGGATTCGCTGCACCCGAATGACAGAATTGAGTGTGGGCAGTTGCGAAGAACGTAGCTTATGAAACCGAACATAACGCGGGTCAGAAAATAAGAATAAGTCGCTGCCACTGGGGTATTTAAAAAATTGGAAATTTATCAAATACTACAAAACATTAAAGTTTCAGAGAGGCATTTATGAAAGTAACAGTAATACATATAACTGTAATACTGAGTGACAAAGAACATCGCTATAGCATACCGTATTGTCAGTACTTAATATGCGATGACATGTCGCTGACGTGTTACTGGGAGCTGACAAAGGCCTGGTATAGAGCGACCCCCGCTTTTATGTGCCATCATTTTCGGAAAGAAATCTCGCCTTGTATTCAGGCTTATACGTAGTTATATGAAGGTATGATATTTATGATATTTGTTTCTTTAATTCCTTTTTTATTACTTTATTTATTTCACTGCTGTTTACAATCGCTCGTGCATTTGTTAGACCCTACATGACGGCAGACGCACTTCTAGTAAGCTCTCCGGGCAGTCCGTGCTAAGCAGTTCCAGTATTGAGCTTGTAAGGTGCCGCATGCAGACTTTTATTCTTATGAGCTCCTTGGTTATAACGTTGGTTACCTTTGGCTGGCAGCTTGTAGTGTCCGGCCTGACGGTAACACGAGAGCACATTATGCCACTTTGTTCTGGATTGCTAAAGAATTCAGGTCGGCTTTGGTGTGCAGAGTGATGTAAAAATTGGAGTTTATTCGATAACACAGTGGATACTCTAATGGTATCAAGGTGGAAGTGAAGCAATTTGCTGATACTTGAATCTGGCTTTGAGAGCGGGCCGGTATGAATTTGGCAATTAATTTGTTTATGGAGAACTTGGGAACTTTATCAGAACTTGCTGGAACTTTGATGTAACTGAAGTGCAGACTGAACAGTGAAATAATTGTAACAAATTGCTTAGCAAATTGTCAGCCAGCCGGGGAGGCGTGACGAATTGACTGATCTGAAAACTAACACGTTATTGGGTGGCAATATTTTGAATTTACTTTTTTTTTTTGTAAATTACTGTATAGGATAAATAAGTATCTTTGTATAAAAGTAAAACTTACTTACTTGGATGAAATCGCTTTCATTTTTGTCCTTCGCAAGCAGCCTAAAGTTTGTATTGTCAATAGAGGCATAATGTAACTAATTTAAGTGCTACTGTGTTAATCCCACTATTTTCTCTATCCTATGTCCGAAGTTGCTGCAGGATGGATATACTTAAGGTAGTTTAGATTTATTTAATTATGATGCCGGGAGAAGACCGTTTCATTGTCACGCTACAATTTTGTGAATTTCCCCAGACCCTCCCGGGTCGTAGAGTTACCGTGTGTTAACTGATGGGAAAAAGTAGAAGAAAAAACTGACGATTCTGGGTGCTTCATATCAGCAGGAGAAGGACGATTCGATTCAACCTTCTTTTGAAATAAGAAGTTGAAGCAAAATTGTGTTAGTTCTTGTGGATGAAGTTGTTTAAGAAGTAGGCAAAATGCGGATAAAAAATGCTTTTGCATCCTGACGTAAAGTATGATTGTCATTCAGCCGATTTTCACGTAATTTGATTGATGTAAAAAAATTTAAGTAAATCCTGGTACCGAATGGCATAAAAATCCAGTAAATTATTTAGTGGCAGGTACTATCTCACAGACGGACAAATGGAAGAAAGGATGCGTTCTACACAAAAGGCATAATTTTGTTTTGTTATTAAAGCCGAAATATGTGATTATGGTACATCAGAGGGTACTGAGTTTTAGTCTAATTTTCTAAATTTTGTTTCCGTAACTTTAAAAAATAAAAGGCTCTGAACCTCAGAGCGGCAGTAATTTAGTCGACGGATAAAGGGGTGGTGATATTTCGACAAATCAGTGTATGGCCTGACAGCGTCCTGAAACTGAGTGACAACAACCAGGAGCTACAGACTAAATCTTAATGTACACATTTTGTATTGTCCAGCGAAGGCACAAGTGAGCTGCCATGAGGAAAATGGTGGCTGATGGGACATACTGCATAATTTTCGAATTCGTTTTCTAGAATGAGCTGGATTTATAAAACTTTATATTCAGGAGAGAATCAGATTTGCACAAAGAGTACAAATTCATAAGAAAAGCAGGGTGATGGCCTGATTTCGTGATTTGTGTAACAATCTGTTGGATCGAATGGAAATTTTTCTCTGAGGCGGAGGCGTGACAATAGCACTGTGTGAACTTCTAAGGCATGCAGTGGCACAGATGGACTACCGAATAATCGTTTTTCCCCCGTCATATGCCAATTATTTAAACGTTTCTCATACCATTTCATTTAGGAAAAGATTAGTGAGAACTGAGGTACTTCCTGCTTTGCTAAACATAATTGTATTATTAGACTAGACTGAGGTACTTCCTGCTTTGTTAAACATAATTGTATTATTGGACAAGACTGAGGTACTTCCTGCTTTGCTAAACATAATTGTATTATTGGACAAGACTGAGGTACTTCCTGCTTTGCTAAACATAATTGTATTATTGGACAAGACTGAGGTACTTCCTGCTTTGCTATACATAATTGTATTATTAGACAAGACTGAGGTAATTCTTGCTTTGCTAAACATAATTGTATTATTAGACAAGACTGAGGTATTTCCTGGTTTGCTAAACATAATTGTATTATTAGACAAGACTGAGGTTCTTACTGTATTGCTAAACAACATTGTATGATTAGACAAGACTGAGGCAATTCTTGCTTTGCTAAACATAATCATATTATTGGACAAGACTGAGGTTCTTATTGCACTGCTAAACAACATTGTATGATTAGACAAGACTGAGGTAATTCTTGCTTTGCTAAACATAATTGTATTATTAGACAAGACTGAGGTTCTTACTGTACTGCTAAACAGCATTGTATGATTAGACAATACTGAGATATTTATTGCTTTGCTGAACATAATTTTATTATTAGACAAGACTGAGGTTTTTACTGTACTGCTAAACAGCATTGTATGATTAGACAAGACTGAGGTAATTCTTGCTTTGCTAAACATATTTGTATTATTAGACAAGACTGAGGTACTTCCTGCTTTGCTAAACATAATTGTATTATTAGACAAGACTGAGGTTCTTACTGTACTGCTAAACAGCATTGTATGATTAGACAAGACAGGTACTTCCTGCTTTGCTAAACATAATTGTATTATTAGACAAGACTGAGGTAATTCTTGCTTTGCTAAACATAATTGTATTATTAGACAAGACTGAGGTTCTTACACTATTGCTAAACGGCATTGTTTGATTAGACAGGATTGAGGTATTGAGGTACTTCCTCTATAGCTAAACATCATTTGGTGATTGGACAGGATTGGCATAGTTCCTGTATTGCTAAACGTCTTTTATATTTAGACTGGATTTAAGCACTCCCTCTAATGCTGAACGTCATTTTATGATTTGACAGGAACGAGGTACTTCCTGTATTGCTAAATATCATTACATATTTAAAATTAGCAGGACTTTTTGCTTATGTTTCCAGATAAGTAAGATCACAGTAAGTGTTAATGACACTATCAGCAGCGATACAAGGCCTGTCAGTGCATGCCTTATTATTATTATTATTATTATTATTATTATTCTTTCGGAGGTTCAAAGGACCTGTCCTGTTGTAGTCATACTTTACTCCGAAAGTTCCGAATTATATTAGCCGAAAGCCACAATCATGTGTTTAGCACAATACCTCGCTTTCGAAATTCGGCTCTGAAAATGGATCCGCGTTTTGGCTTTCTCGGCTGTGGAAGAATGTGAGTTTGGACCAACACAGCTTCCTTTCAAATCCTCGCCGGTCCATGGTTTACGACTGCCACTCTTACCATATACAGTGCGTGTTCAGTCACTTGCTGTGCCTGCAGCTGCACGCAGTAGAGTCTCGACTTTCTCATTTTCATGATTTTTATTTGACTGAATTTTGTTCAGTCATCCAATATGTCCGCTTACTTCTCGGAACCCGAAAAGTCGTCGTTAAATTTCCTAATAATCACCGAATGAATCCAGTGATTTTGAAAGCATTTCGGATTTGTGAAGCCGACACAGTAAAACAAAACACGCTTCGGCCAATGTGGACAAAGCACAAAGCAAATCATTGCTTTAGTAGTTATTTTAAAACAATTATTGGCTCGATAAAATCAGTTTCATGCACGCTTGCGGCAGTAAGCATAATCACTGCTTATAAACTGTACTCCTTCTCCACCATTTGTTGGAAAACGTCAGATGTTGTTAGGTACATTCTTGTTTGAAGTGCTAGTATTCAATTTGTGAATTTCATACAGAGCCTAAACAAAGGCATTGACGGTTTAGAACTCATTTGCCGTAATTTAATGCTACGTTCATTCTAATTTATCACTCAGTATTTTAGAAACTTCGTCGCTACAGTCGACTGCAATGCTATCTTCCTTTATCGATCGTTTGAAATATACCTGTACTTTTTCTTTATTGTAAGAGAAGAAAAAATTCACAGACTTGTTCCAAAGATTTATATTGCAATATCGCACTGAATGTTCCTACATGTTTTGACCCGCAAGGGACTAACATCAGGTAATCAAACCAAAGTAATATAGCATAAAATCAAATCATTCACTTTTGTGTGCAGCTGATGTGGCACACAAGAGTCACGTGATTAAAATGTAGGCCTATCCTTGTAGAGTAGTGGTATAAATGTGTTGGATCTTAATATACGTGTACAGTATCTTCGAAGCAGCCTACGTACTTAACGAAAATCAGCAGTATTGTACGGACTGTTTGTTAAGTAGGAATAGGGGGAGAATATTTGGGCCTAAATATTAAGAGGTAACAGGGGAGGGGTGAAAACTACACGATGAGGAGCTTAGTGATCTGTACTCCTCACTCAATATTGTTCGGGTGGTAAAATCGAGAAGAATGAGGTGGGTGGGCATGTAGCGCGTATGGGTGAGAGGAGAGGCGTATAAAGGGTTTTGATGGGGAAACCTGACGAAAAGAAACCACTTGGGAGACCCTGGCGTAGATGGGAGTATAATTCTAAGATGGATCTTCAGGAAGTGGGGTGTGGAGGTTTGGACTGGATCGAGCTGGCTGAGAATAGGGACAGTTGGCGGGCTTTTGTTAAAGTCGTAATGAACCTTCGGGTTCCATAAAATGCGGGGAATTTCTTGATTACCTTAGAACCGGTTAGCTCCTCAAGGACTCTGCTCCATGGAGTAAGTTACTTTGTTAAGTTCGTGGTCAGCATCATACTCTGTTGCTTTACTGTTAGAGAGAGAGGGTTACTGGTACCAACTGAGTGGGATGCTGGTTTGTTACCGGGTGTGGTCTGGACGTTTCTCAGCAAGAAGTGTATCTGCGCTGGTCTTAACTTTTCGGAACAAAGAAGTATCCGCTTTCCTTGCAGGAAATCGAAATGAAACCACGCAGCCTGTAGCTGAACTACTGTACCGACCGAGCTGTTCCAGTGTGTACAGTGTAACTGAATAAATTTTAGAAAATTTAAGGGGGAAACTGAGAGTCGGGGAGGGAAGGCGGCATTTTGAGGCAGGGAACATATGGTCGATACTGTGACCGCGGAGGTAGGAAAATCACGAGCGCAGAATTATGATACGAGCGCTGTTTTACATGTTGGTTTGTTGTACGTCGGTACGTCGGTTATTTAGAAAGCCTCCGGTCCGTGTCGGTGTAGAGCGGTGCGGTATCGCTGCACTTGAATCACCTGTCAACAGTTTCTGTATGCCTTAAAAAAATTTTTGCACGGGTGACTATCCATGCATGCGTCGTTTGTTACACGTGTTTGTCACTGATAAAGTGGCGGTCCTCCTAAAGTGTCTCTGAGTGTACCAAGCACGCGGTAATTCGAAGGGTCCAGATCGGGGCTCTACAGAGAATATTCCAGCATCTTGAAGTTCAATTGCCGCAGAGCCCAACAGGGTCAACGGAAAAGAAACTATGCGGACGATACGCCAATTTCTGAGTTTAGAAAGCGCGCTTTGCCTACTTTCCCAGCTGCAGTACCGACACTGTTTTCATTAAGGGTAAGCCATCGACCACACGTTGCCCTGTCTTACATTGTCTCCATCTGAACCACTACAACACTTGACTTTTGTAAAAACTATTCAGTTACATCCTGTGTGTCTGTTTAATCACATCCTCTATAAATCTTCAGTTACAACTGTGTAACCTAATTTCTGTAATCCTTCGTCCCGTACTCTGAAGTGGTGACATAATTAGGTGGTGTGAGATGGTGAGAAGAATATGTAGTGGGGGAGAGGGAGAGCGGAAAGAAACGGGATCTGAAGAAATTTGGAGCGTTATTTTCTGTAGTGGTTGTGTGGAATCCTCCGGACGTTTAAATGGAGACGAAGGAAGTGCAATAGATATTTGGTACGAAGTAGGAAAGTGGGTAAAACTTTTTTTTATTGTGCAACAGCCCATAATGGGCCAGGACCTCTTCATTGTCGAGGCTTTACGATGACACTCATACACGCAGCACTCGGCAGGACTCCTCTGGGCGAGTGATCGGTCCATCGCGGAGACCTCTACCTGACAGCATACAACAACACTCTCAAGAGACAGACATCATGCCCCTGGCGGGATTCGAACCCGCAATCCCAGCAAGCAAGCGCCAGGAGACCCACGCCTTAGATCGCGCGGCCTTTGGGATCGGTATACAAATGTTTAGTGAGAAATTTAAAGTGAGGAGGTTACCGTTCTTCGTTGATTTACACCGCGTTACCTCATAATTTCCGACGTTTCGAGACCTCGAGGTGATTTCAACTTGCACAATTGAAATGTCAGATTCAAGGGACTGAATTACTCGACAGACACTAATATATATGAAGAGAATATCGAGGTGGATTTTCGGCAGATTTTGAGGTTATGAATTGTTCATACTTGATGAATACAGGATTAAATATTGAAATTAGTTTTAATGTCAAAGTAAAATGTTATTGATGGCCGGAATAAAAAAAAAATTAGATTTCTGCTCTTATATTAGACCATGCAAAATCTGGCCGGTAGGGACAAGTATGGGCTGAAAATTTCCTACATAATACTACTCGGTTGCTGCTACAAAATACTACTCGGTTACTCCTACATTATACTACTCGTTTGCTCCTACAATATACTACTCGGTTGCTCCTACATTACACTACTCGGTTGCTCCTACATTCTACTACTCGGTTGCTCCTACATAATACTTCTCGGCTGCTCCTACATAATACTTCTCGGCTGCTCCTACATAATACTACTCGGTTGCTCCTACATAATACTACTCGTTTACTCTTACATAATACTACTCGATTGCTCCTACATTATACTACTCGGTTGCTCCTACATAATACTACTCGTTTGCTCTTACATAATACTACTCGGCTGCTCCTACATAATACTTCTCGGCTGCTCCTACATAATACTACTCGGTTGCTCCTACATTACACTACTCGGTTGCTCCTACATTCTACTACTCGGTTGCTCCTACATTATACTACTCGGTTGCTCCTACATTATACTACTCGTTTGCTCTTACATAATACTACTCGATTGCTCCTACATTACACTACTCGGTTGCTCCTACATTCTACTACTCGGTTGCTCCTACAT
>Ga0123352_10003400_pt1 | contig 22973 bp, 8 predicted proteins | sample TergutLab28metaG_FD_89700 | JGI IMG/M metagenome (GOLD analysis project Ga0123352, IMG submission 89700) | Labiotermes labralis P1 segment gut microbial communities from Petit-Saut dam, French Guiana - Lab288 P1 | ecosystem: Host-associated > Arthropoda: Insects > Digestive system > Gut ...
TCTTGGTTTCCCTGTGTCTATAAGCAAACGTTGAGATGGTTCCCAAGATTCCAAGTTGCCACTACATGCTTCTCATGTAGCCCTCCCGACTTAAATTTAGTAGTAACCAATTTCGTATTTTGTATACATGTAAAATAACCACTGCCACTGGGTGACAACCCAATTGCAGTAAATAAGTATTACCATTATTATTATTATTATTATTATAACTATCTATAGCAGTAGCACAGGAATGCAGTATTTAATGTTGGATAATTATGAGGATAAATTAGGAAATGTGTGAACAGTAACTGCTTTTGCTTTTTTTAGAGTAAACTTCTTAATCTAAAATGAAAAGAACGAAGCAAAATTAACCTAACCCGCCTCCAGGGCAGCATTCATGCCTGGGATTTAATGAATACAAAATAAATTGTTTGCTCAGTAGCATATTTGGTCCATAAAGGTCTAATAATGCTGCATCAACTGCACAAGTTATTGTGCATAATTATTGATAAACACACTAATAAGACCCTAAATACTACGTATCAAAAAGCCAGTCACAAGGAAAGCAAGCCTCCTCTTAAGTTTATTTAATGATAATGATTGAAGTCTTCCTTGATCCTATGCTGTGTCATGGGGTATTTCCTCGCGCTCTGAATAATGTTTTGTTCTGATATCTCATATTGGTTTTTAATATATATTAGATTAATTCTAACATATTGGTTACTTCGAACTATGTAGGTTGTGTGAAAGTAGTATCCCGGTAAATACTGCCTGGGCTGGAAGGGATTCGAAAGGAAATTTTCTTCACTTTAAAGAAAGATTTCTTTAGCTCACGTCAAAACACACAATTATGTTGCACACTGAAACATGCAAGACAAACGGAAAGTGCTTAAAAATGTTTATGTAATATTCTGAAGAAAAGAGATGACGCGGAAGACTTGATGAACTTTGTGCAGTAATAAACAATCAAATCCGTTTCGGATAAAGAAATTATAAAAATAAAAACTACACTGGAGGAATATGGCATAAGTCCCAATACCAGGCTTTTATGATTAGGATAATGAACATTAGGTTATTTAATAATAGATTCCTGAAACTACGTCAAGGGTCTGCAACCAATAGCAAAAGACCTGTGGCCAATTTAATAAGTTCAGTAGTATTTAGTACACTCTTCATAGATTGATCGCATGAGCCATGCAGCAGTCTACGGGATACACACCGCTGTCCTCACAGCATATGGAGGGTCTGTGCCTTGGAAGAGTTCATTGACCTCTACCATCTGCGCAAGAAAGTAAACACACACCCCCAGACAGTCGACGGCCGATTTTCGAGTACTGGCATGGAGATTAACGTAGTCGGCATCTAACTCCGCACGTTCAATATTTATTGTTGCCTTGTCGCTTTTTATAAAGGAGGGGATAGCAGAGGGTAACTGACCGAAGCAGAAGCAAGGGAAGAATAAAAGAATGAACACTCAAGAGCGTGTGCATGGCGGTACATAGTACACGTTTTTCAGTTGTTTTCAGTTCCATATCTAAACATTTGCCATGATCACTACATTTGCACATCAAATAGATCGTAAATCACATTAACTGAGTCTTTCTAAGACACACCTGCTCAACAAACGTCTGTCTGTGCCCAGACTGACTAACATTTGCTTAGTCGAGGCTAAGCAGGAAGTTTCTTGTATTACATACATGTACAAAGTTCTCAGTTGCTGTGAATGTTAGGAATACAGTCGTTTGATTTACAGCGATGTGCGTTTTGTAGACAAGAAAAAACATGTATTCAAACCGTCGGTATAAATGTAATAAATTACACGACATTACCTTGAAGAAAACCATGATCTTATATTAATTTGATTGAGGATTTATGTCTTTACACAGAGAGCAACTATGGAAAAAGTATTAGTGACGGCTCTTCATTCTCGGAAAAAATGGATAGGTTTTAATGAAGTCTGGACTTTTTTTTATGCATATTGAATCTTATCGAGGGGATTTAATTTCGCCCATAATTTTACGAAACCTCAATCAGAACTTACCAGTGCCTTAAGACTTTTCGTTTTTCGTAGATTAGAGCATTATGGAAAATACATAGATTTTTTAATTTTTATTTTTGGATGGCTAATATGATAAAGGGCTAGCTAAATAAATAGTAGAGTTACATTTGTCCCTGTGCTTCGTCAACAAAACTCGAAGACTTAGAAATGAGTTGGCATATATTTGCACACATTCATGACCTAAAGAGGAGGTGAGGGCTCATGTTAATGCCTTGGTCAGGCCTGCGATTGTGGAGAAGAGGGTATCGAAATCCGACTCCTCAGTAGTATAACTCACAGCATAATATTTATAAACATGGGGTTATTGGAGTTCTGAACACTTAACTAAATAAGAGGAAAACCTGTTATTTGTAATGTGATATAGTACCGAAATCCGATTTATGTCTGTAATATACTTCCAAAATTCAGCTACCAATTTCATGCATAGTGTAGTGTACAGTTCTACATTCTTATAATAAAACCAACTAGATGCACTTATTTCTCAAATTTATTTTTAGAATAAAACTCTACATGTTTCGGACAGTTCCTCTGTCCACCACCAGGAATTTTTCACTGTACACGCAACGATGGTATATGTCATACAGGTTTGCTGTATCCTGCTCGCAAGCTGTCAGCAAACCTGTATGACATATACCATTGCTGTGTGTACAGTGAAAAACTGCTGATGTTGGACAGAGGAACTGTCCGAAATATGTAGAGTTTTATTCTAAAAATAAATTTGAGAAATTAGTGCATCTAGTTGGTTTTATTATAAGAATGTATCACGATGGACTATCACCTGAACGTCAAGTTATACATTCTCCTTACGACAGTATAAGTAATTAGCCAAGTTCTGGGTCATTGGGTTTCGAATTTCGGTAGCAACACTGACTTTTCTCTCTTCGCCAGGGCCTTCAGTCCCACGTTGTCGCCAAACGAGTATCTTAACCAAAGTGCAGAGGTGCTTTTTCTACCGTGGTAAAGCGGCCGGAACTTGAAGTTAACCACTCTTCAACATCTAGTGCCGATAATAATATGTGACTTGCTAAATACCTCTTCAGATCAAGGAGAATAATTAAACTCAGAAACAAATTTATGCTTCGAGAAGTGTGTTGAAATTTGTGAACAACCAATGCAGATAATTAAATTTTAAAACAAAAGTATAGACTTTTAATGTGCCTTATTCCGGTCTCCTTTGTCACAGGAGGGGAAACTGCCGATCATAATTAGTTTCGTGGACGTAAATGTTATTTCATTACACTGGGAAAGCGAGCATAAGGAATTAACAAAGTGGTGGCGCACTTGGTTCAGAGTGTGGCAGTAATCGGGTTCCTTGCATATGCTGGAATTACTGATACTGACAGAATATGGTCAATTGCCCACAGGAACATGTCTTGCAAGATTACAAATGGAAATTTGATGTTATTCATACCGTGCGTATTCTTACAATCAATATGTCCACCAACGAATGCACAAGAGATAAAATTCATACATAAACCTTAAAAGACTCCTACATATATATCGGTATCGAGTTGCCATCCTCAGGGATTTATAAGCATAAAGGCGTATGAACTAAACACATCGGTCTAGGCAGTATAATGCCAGTATTAAGTTGCTTAAAATGTTAAAATACTTATCCTACCTGTATTCCAGGGACCACGGTAGCACAGTGGTTAAGGTGCTGTGCTACAAATCGGAAGATCTCTGGTTCGATCCCAGCTGGTGTCATTGGAATTTTTCTTTGACATAAAATCTCACCGATCGCACTATGGCCCTGGGGTCGACTCAGCCTCTAACAGAAATGAATACCTGGAGTATTTACTGGGGGTAAAGGCGGCCGGTGCCTAAGGCTGACAACCTACCACCATCCTGTGCTGTTGTCACGAAATCTGGTAACCTTAACTTTTTGGAACCCTCTATGCCACTCCAGGCCTGTAACGAGACTGATTACCTTACCTGTATTCCTAGCTTGTGATGACGGCAACTCCTTTTCGAAATATGTAGGTTTGTAAGACATGTAAGAATTGAATCGTATTATGTGCATTCCTTGGTGGCTACATTGACACGTGGATATATTACATTTTCCGTGCACTGAATTCGATTCTGGCCTCTTAAATAATCAGTGTACTAAAATATAAGAATCTATTATGTTCTGGTTATTTTTACAGGCTTATAGAACTTGGTTTCTCACTTGTCCTACTTTTAGTGAGAGACCAAGTTCTATAAGAACAATTATTGAGTGTGTTTGGGAACAAATTGTGAAAAGAATATAGAATGGAAAGTATTAAAAGCAACAGGGAAGTACACAAAATCCTCTGAAGAATGATGCTTGACTACGTTATTTGGAAAACATTCATAATTCACTGAGAATACTGATTATGTCCACAATATAGTAAACAGTTCAGTTATGTTTAGGGAAACAGCCGTTTATATTTTGAGTGACATAATAAACACAGATGTTCGTATTTTTCGAGCACATGGTAGCTCTACATACAGTTACCTCGAGGCTTTAAAGAGTAAACAGTGAAGAGTCTAGTGAAGTGTGTTTTAATAAATATTATTAAGATGGAACGCATTGAGAATTGAGAAGCAGTTAGAATATTTTAGAAGAGAAATGTCGAAGTAAAAAATTACTTTGATGTCTATACTTTTGAGGATAATATTAAAAAGGATTTTAGAAACATAATGAGTAAGGTGATGAACTTAATTCAGTGGATAAAGGATTGGGTCCAAGAGAGGGATTTTCGTGCAAAAGATAAGGAAATACTACATAGACGTTTCATTTCAACTGCTGCAAAAAGCTACTTCCTACGCTCCGTAAAATCTATCTTCGTACGGTAGTTGGAAATAAAAATTTATGTAGAAGATAACTGCAAGGATTTTATATAATGTTAAATAGACAAATAAATTTTTGATTATATAAAATATATAGTAGTTTCTTGAATAACTTATTAAAAATACACTTAAGAAATGCAAAGATTAAAAAGACATGGAGTTTTGTAGTTGGGTTTGATTCGTAATTTGTTTACCCGAGCTATATCAATTTCAGATTCCTAAATTACGTTAGAAGTAATTAAGTATTTTGAACTGTGAAGAATTGTTTAGAACTTCTTTATGTTAAGCGGGATTTATTTGTCTTCGTTTTAGGAACCGAAAGAGATATTTAGCCGATTTTTTTAATCAGTTACTTGTCTAAACCATCCAAGCTACTTGTCCAATCTATCATAATGTAATTTGCACTCTTGTAACAAGCCTGAGGGGAAACATATTCTTCGGGAAGTTTTTTTGTCTAACAAATAAAAATGTCTTCTCACTTTGTGCCAGCTCTATTCAAATAATTTTATGAAATATAAATATTTTTATAAAATGCGTAAATACGCATAACTAAATAAATCAACTAACACTATTTTTATAATGACCTAAAATTTGAAAAAGATAAAAACCCAAGCATTGGACATGGTTCTGGAACAGCTGCACAAACCACATATTCTCACAAACTACAGGCAGTGTCTGGGTTACACATTAAGCTACTTACGTAAAAGGCCCTATTAGTTATTAATATTTGTAATATATAATACAGTATTTTTCCTGTGGCGCTGCAGCTCAACGCGGGCCATGGCCTCCTCATTCTTGAGGTTTCTAGATCACACACAACGACGCACCACAGTCGGTAGGACTCCTCTATACGAGTGATCAGCTCGTCGCAGAGACCTCTACCTGACAACACACAACACTTACAACATACAAACATCCATGCCCCCGGTGGGATTCGAACCCACGATCTCAACAGGCGATCGGCCGCAGACCTACGCCTTAGACCGCGCGGCTACTTGGACTGGCATATAATACATTATTAATATTACTATTTTCCTCCCATGCCACAACAGCCCATTGTGGGCCGGAACCTCCTTCACACTCACACTCAGAAACACCACACTCGGTGGGACGCCTCTGAACTCGTGATCACCCCGACGCACAGACCTCTGTCGCATAAAACACAACATTCACAAGTAACACACGTCCATGACACCGTGGGATTCGAACCCACAATCCCAGCATGCTACTGGCCGCAGACCCACACCTCAGTCTGCACGGCCATTGGGATTAGCAATTAATTGTTAATACTGTTAATTATTAAATATATCCTACTCTGTGTATTTGTTACAACCACAGATAGATATACCATTTTAAACATGCACAACGACGTTTTAAAAAGTACACGGAACGGATAAGGTGTAATAAATGTGTTGGGGTGAGGTCGTTTCCGAACTACGGGCATTTGTATTCATGTAAAGCTTTAAAGAACTAACACTTGCGTAAGTCGGACACTGTTTTTGATTAAAGTAAAAGTGTAGCTGCCTTGGTGCTTCACTAGGCACACCGCTATTAAAGATTACTAAGGAAAGAGAGATACATCGTCTCATATTCTTAAACTGGCATTACACAATAATAAGTGGTCAGCTTCAGGCCGGTACCCACTGAATACAACGCTTAATGGGGTCCAGGTCTTGTCTGGATATTTACAGAAAAGAAAATCTTTGCCTGTGCCAGGAATCGCACTACAGTTCCTCAGTTACGTAACCCGTTGCCTAGTCACCGTACCGATTACAGGCTTAATGTTTAATCGTTTCGCGAATTTTATTTGTAGATAATTCGCATAACTCTTTGAAAGGTTCACGACACATTTGAAATTTCCCCCCACCCACATGCAGAAGAGGATAAATACAGGAATGGGCTGGAGTGAGAGTATATACATTCCTATCCAACGTGAGAGAGGAAAGAAGAAATTTTCTTGATTAGTCGAGCAACTAGCAGCTTCAGGAATAATTTCTGTTCTATGGATTTATTTATTTTATGTAATGTTGTGGGTAGTTTAGTTAAGTGTTTCTGCCTGTTTAGCTAGATATGAGGTTAATTCTCTGTCTAAGAAATGGGAAACTGACCTGTGCATCAACAAACACAGATAGCTGGAGAAGGAAGTAGACTCTCACGTGTAGCCAGGGCATCACCTTCAGTATAGTGCCTATGCAGTAACTACGGGCTAGGTTCTTATGCCGGCAGGCGAAAGAATATTATCCTAATAAAAATTATATATATATGTATATATAGTATATGTATATATGTTTGTGTGTGCGTGCGTGCGTGCGTGCTCAGTCGAACACATTATCTCTTCCTCAAAACGTCCAGACCGCCTGATGGATCCAGTCAGTTTCCTATTCCATGAATATATGATGTTCTTTCCCTGGGTGTAAAACACGCGGGGCGTGAGGCTGACTACTCACATCCATCTGGCGCCGAGGTTTTGAATGACCGGAGCTCGTAACTTCACACATTCTACACGTCATCATGGCGTTGTTAGGGATGACTTCCACTTAATAAATTACCTAGTCCTTTAGATAATTCGAACTCCAGTTGTTATAACCAGCTAGTCAGCTACTTAATATGTTTACTGACTTGGGTATTTAAGCAGTCTATTTAAATATATTTCCATTTTAGCCAGATATCTGGTTAGTCGTCTTTGCTGTGTTTGCTAATGCATGTTCATGTTTCATGAATTCTGAGGATCTGGGTACGAACAATTGGAGTTCTCGGAAGGACGCGGTGTTGGCAATGGACTGTACCCAACCCACTACCCCTCCTCCCAGTAGCTGGAGCCATAACTAAAGGTGCTAGCGATGAGCTGGGGATAAAGAGAGGTCCGAAAAACTCGCATGACCAGTTCTTTAACACAGACTCCCAGCAACATATGTCTGCATGCACGTCCATCGGTGTGTTTATGACCGCTCGTCCCAGCGAGCAGTATCAGCATAAATCACGTATCTTGTTCTGGAGCTCTGTAATTGCGACTTGGTGCTTTATTATGGTTCCATGAAGGTGTAAGGGGCTAATTTAGTTCATATAGAGAATGCTTTTTGCCTTAAGTTTTTGATTGCTATGAACCACGTCTTACAACAGTGAGACTTGTTCTGTAAGCTCGTCTGCAGAGTAAGAATGTCTTATACCATTCTTCTTCTAAAGACCGTACATAGACCCATATGTGAATTAATGTATGCTATATGAAAGATATGGGCTCAGGGGTTGGGAGATGGGGGTTACAGGATGGACGCTCGGGTGGTTGAAATTCTGAGGTGGGAGGGTGGGTAAGAAGTTCTTTCTAATGCTATTTTTATTATTTAGGGGGTACTGGCAATGCCCTTTAGCATATTTTCTCTCCTTCAGTGTACATGGGGAGGGGGGATGGGACAAGCAGGCAGGCAGGCCGGACCAGTATCGTGGTGAGAAGTGTACGGAACACATGGGGTCATACCTGAAGGCCAAAGTTACGGAAGGATTTCTGTATTTTTTTATTTATATGTGCCACTGTGTGTGTCTGTGTGCGTTGCGTCCAAAAGTGTGTAAACAGTTCTCACGCCTTTCTTTATGATATTTAGTGGAAGAACGGTTTAAGACGTCGCACTTGTTCCAATATTTGACTTGTTAAAGAGTTTTGTTACTGTGTGTACTTACATGAGGAGTTAACTTTACATATAATGCCTGTTTTTAGAGTAAATTTATTGTTTATTTTAAGAAGGTCTACAACACCTTACGAATTCAGAACTGTTGTTTTTACTTAAGTTGTTCAAAGATACTTTCTCAATTGGTATGTGTTAACAACAGGAACACATTTTAAAGTCCAACCGTTGCAGCACGTAAATTGTAACAAATAGCACAATGGAAACTTCGGATTATTAAACTTTATTAAGTCACGTGAAACACCAAACAGATGTGTTCATTACTACACAGAGAAATTCGACCACATGATTATATATTTAAAATGATAGTCACTTTTCCATACTTTGCCAATAAGGCGTAAATTTCTGGACATAACAAACATCTGAAAACATTTTAGAATTCGCAGCTAAAAAAAAAGCACAAAAGTAAAAATTAACTACAGTATAATGCAGCAATAAAGTAACTAAGCTATAACTTTTTCTAAATACTCACTTTTACTGCGACATAAACCTTCACAACAGAGTTTTATGTGCTCCTAAGATACTTCGCAAAGTCAACAGAAATAGCAAGTAAAGTTCTCGAGGAAACCTTAACCTAATAGATTAAAAAGAATAATTATTATCTACATTTACATACAACCATGAACAGAAGAATATATTTGTTGTAACAAACGGGTTAAATCGTACATAAATTGCCACATGACAACGGAAACTAATTATTAAAGTACCAAAATTTCGACAAGTATTTGTAAAAATGTACGCGTTAATTTGTTACATGCAATTAAATAGGTCAAGATTTTAGTTTCAAGGAATAGTAAATTTATTTTTAAAATGTAAATTTTCTTTAAATATAAGATATATTAAAGTCTATGGCTTTTATTAGTTAGTCAGAACAGTCTCCTAAAAATGACGCTAAATTTTTTACCAAATTATTTATTACCATTATCTAGGATTCACTTGCAACAAAACAGTCTCTTAAGTCATAAATTATAAAAAAAACTACGGAGAAGTTAAATCCGTTAAAGATCCTCAATTTAGCTTATGGTTATTCAAAAGGTCAAAGTGAGAGGAAAATTTATGTGGGTGTGTGAAATGCATGGACTTTCTTTTTGTTCAAGTGTGAAAGAAACTTTTGGAATTTGTAGTGTGAGAGATTGGTGGCTGAATGTTAGAGATGTGCGTTAGAAGAAGATGGAAGATAAAAGGTGAAGAAATGGCCTAATAAGGATTTGGTGACTGATGAAGAAAGATTTACAAAGAAAGGAAAGTAAGGGTGTAAAGGATTAAGGAGAAGTTTTGGAAGAATGGATGAGAGGCTTCAGAACTTTACAAGCGCAGGGCACAGAGTGGGATTTTGGAGATTAGATTGTGTGTTTTTGTGAACCAACAACGTGGGCCACACTATCAGTCGTAAAAGCAATCTTATATTCAGTGTAACCCAACAGCTTGAAACGCTTGTCACTACCGTGTTTCACTCTGAAAAATTATAGCCTACCTACAAAAAAAAAATCAGGCGTAGAAAAAATAAGGAATCCAGTCTCTACCGATTATGAAATATCGTTAATAATCTGTAACTTTATCAACTTTACTTTCTATTGTACACTATATGAGAATGAGAATCTACAGAAAAAGAGATTCCAGTTAATTAATAAATAATTTTATTGCGAAACAATAGATATCTTAATTGGAATTTTTTTGGTTGTGGTTCACATATTTACCACCTTAATTTTTTATAACTGGAATACGGTGTACAGAGCTGAGTGGGGCTTACCTGATCTGACGTACGTGGTGCCCTAAAAAGCATCCATTCCAGTAGCTTTGTATGTGTATTTACAATACTTAAAATATGTTTTCAGCGAACTGCAGTAATTAAGAGCTATTTAATACGTTCCTACTACACATAAACCGTGTCGGTTGGCAGTCCACAGTCCATGGTCATTTTTAAATATCTCCGTCTCCGAACAAAAATATTATAACTATATTAATTATGTTTTGAAGCTTGTTTTAGTGAATATCATAACGCACCAGCCCAGTGGTCATGTGATTTTAACTTTCTCGAACACAGGGGTCACGGGTTCGATTCCCATTGGCTACAGGCTTAGATGTGTATTGTTTTTATGCTACGACATAGCTATTTTTGAAGTTAGAAAATTAAATCAATGAAGTCCATAAGCATTAATCAGTAAACGGGCAGTGATAAAAAGAGATAAATAGTATCGGTTTCAGTAAATAACCCATCTCTTCCATTGTGTTAAATAACAATCCATATTATTTTGACAGAGAGCAAGTGACTATTGCAGTTTTTGTTAAAATAGGAGGTGCCGATTTCGAGGGAACTGTGAGGTTTATTCCGTATCTTAGATCGTAAAATGAATTTTTAAATTAACGTTAAGTTCCTTAAGAACTTAAAAAGCAATATGTTAAAGCCTATGTTTGGTAAGTTTATATACATATCCTTAATTTTTTACTCACACTTAAATCATTTTGGTGGTTTGGGTTTTCAGACTATTAAAATTCAGAATGTCTCACAAATTTGAAGAGCAAACCACCTTGACAACGGCTATTTGAAAAGAGAAAATTTTAACGTGAAACAAGTCTTGATGGGATTTGGGGTTATCATGAGGTTATAGAGTTGAAGAGTTAAGGTCGTAATATTGCAATTATATGGTACTAGAATTAGGCGCCATAGAGTTAAATTATGAGAATAAAACGGGTTCTATGTCAGTAATGATTCTTATAGTAGTTTCAATGCTAATGTTACTGGCACTTTTACTCCAAATATGTTCATTGGTGGAACTGTCGGCAAGAAATTCACCTCCAATTACCTATTTATAAATCTCAGACACAATTATAGGATTTTTTAAGAATGAAATAATGTTTCCATGGGTGTAATTAAACAGGGGAAAAAGTTATGGATTTTCTTAAAATTAAAAAAAAAAATAAGTTCATATCAATCAGCACTTTATTATCAATAGTTTGAAAAGAATCTGTATTGAGAAGGTTTATAGTAACTGACGGTCGGAGTGACAGATGTAGGAAACATTAAGATGTATTTTATAGAAATGTCTAATGAGCACAACATTTGTTGTTAGTACAGCTGGTTGGAATGTTCGGTTGAAATGTCTGAGATGAAGTAAATGCGATTTGGTGACAAAACATAAACACAATAATAGAAATTTGACAAATAATAGAGGAAACACGTCCTTTCTATAAAAATGTTTTGTTTTTTGTACTGCCTAAAATTAAAGGCTTTTTTTTTAAATTTGCGTTTCTACAACGAATACATGTAAACATCTTTATTGCTACGTTTCCATTCTTGTCAAAAATAGCTCGTTTCTTTGGCCGTAGTCTTATATTTTACATTTTACAATTGACGATTTTATTAACTTATCTTGCATTTGATGCGAAAGTGTCTGTATGACCCAGTCACTAAGAATGGCCCTAATCTTGACGTAAGAATTTCGATTCCCCACGGCAAAAGTGATTTTTTTTTGGTGTTTTGTTGGAATAACATTAACCTGTTTTGTAATGAAACATGTGTCTCTGTAGTACGACTACTGTGACCGTTTGTCATTGTGTGGCGAGGTATGGAAAGCAAATAGCCTTAGATTCATAACCAAAATGCACATAACTTATCATTTCAGTAATTAACCAACTTGATGCACAAAATTTTTGTTTTACAATAAGTTTATTTCATGCCTCTACATGTATCGAGCACATGTGCTTATCATCAGGAGGTCACAATTGCATTACACAGCCTCTGGTAGATTTTATGATCTACCAGAGGCTGTGTAATGCAATTGTGACCTCCTGATGATGAGCACATATGCTCGAAACATGTAGAGGCATGAAATGAACTTACTGTAAAACAAAAATTTTGTGCATCAAGTTGGTTAAATACTGAGATAAATATACTGAGATGCACGGTCAGCAAAACGTCAAAAAAAAAATAACTTATCGTGTTCTAACGCCCATAATGCAGACCATGCTGGACGCCAGAGCTGATACAGCCTCCTATTCAGAAGGACCAATATTCGATTATGTTAACAGAATTCTCATCTTAACATAGATTTTGATGGGTTTCCTCTACATCCAGGTTATATTTCAGCAAGTACACAGTATTTTCCTTAAAATCATTTCTATTCCGTAATAACCATCGTGATAATTTTGACGTTATTTATGAAATTCAGATAAGGTCACTAAATAAACTGACAGCCACAAAGGAAAAAATAACAAAATATGATTAAACGAAGAAATTATTAAACTACGTCTACTTCATTCCAAGTTATCGGTTAGAAAAAAAAAGAGAGACACTGCATTTCATTTAAATGAATGCATGTTGTTCTGCCTACTTCACCACGCCCAAAGAAATGTCTCCAATAATAACAAAACCAAAACTAATATTGATCACAAATAGAAATAATAACTTAAAATAGCTTTGTAATAACAATTTCAGAACACAAACAAAGTTGCACTGTGTTGGCTTTGCCAATGGAAACAAAACAGCCATATTAGATATGTTTATATTAATCGACCATTTAACACAGTTCAATACGCGCCCACGAATTCTATTTGTTTCTGGTGTGTTTATTACTCACAGCATGTAATTGTAATGAACAAAACTACATGTAATTACTGGGTGAAAACATACGCTTCAGTTTCTTATCAAACACCAACGTTTCTAACACGTGATCCAAAACTTAATGTATGGTATTATTCTAATCGCCATCACCCCCACCCCCACACCCACGCCCACCCCCACCCCCAACACCCACGCTTCTTACGTCGAAAACTGCAGTGAAAGCGAAAGTTGTAATTAGATCACCAATTAAATTAAGTTAATTCTTAAACTTGTTCTTGCTGAATAGAAAATATATACATGTTAATAAACAAGATAAGCAAAGATTGCAAAACTTTAGGAAGGATTTAGGAGTAATTTTGTTGGCGTGGTTTTAAGTAATGTAAGAGCTCTTTTCCATTTCATTGGCCCTAAATTATGGGCAGTGTATTTCTGTTTTTTTTCAGCAAATATATTAATAACGTTTAAAAAAAATCTTATTTCTTTCGAAGGACAAAGAAAATCTGTACAGAGGAATTTCAACTTGTCTCCGCAATAGATGAATTATTGTTCTGATCACGTTCTGGTAGCGGTCACAATATATGCAAGTCTTAGTATAATTTAATTAATCAATTTAAGGTACTGCTTAGTTATTTTGAAAGATTAAATTGGTATTATAAACTGTTTAATTTTTTCGAGTTATTTTATTATTTCCAAAGTCGGAAAACTTTCATATAAAGAGACAAGAAGCTGTATATATTTTACCTTATACAACTGGTTTTTGTACTTGGAATCCTGTCCGAGGGAACTAATTTTAGCTTCACGTAAAGTGGAAGTTACAGCGGATAGATGTAGCAGGCAATTGAACTCCCTTTTTAATTAAATTCTTCGATTAAGCCTATTTTCGGAGCTACAACTTTATGAACAGAAGAATCCATCTTTATTGAATGTCTATTTTTTTTGCGCTTCTTGAAAGTAATAATGATTCATAAAGTGTGTATGTGTTGTTAAGATTAACGTGGAGCTTATGAACATAAAATTCATTTCCACGGTTTAGAAAATTTTAAGAAGGTCTCATAATACCTGCTAATATAGATTTCCAGAAGAAATCTGGAGCGAATAGTAAGGCTGACAAAGTTAATTACGCGTGTATTCAGATTACATACAGACATGCAAATAGTGGGCTATATATATATATATATGTATGTATGTGTATATATATATATATATAGGGACAGAGCATTGAAGAAATATGCGGTCATAATACAGCGTAACGAATTAGTGTATATCTTTATATTTGGCTGAAATAATTTTCGACAGGCTTTAAGCCCACCCGTAAAAATATGTCATAGAGCTTATTTTTCATTTAATAAATCTATACACCTTATCGTCCCTAACAATTTACATTAATACCTAAAACCCTTAATTTGGACTGGAGAATTTTGTTTATTCCTATCAAGCAAACGCTGGTAGAATTCTCTGTAAGAGAATTATTCTGTTTCTTTCCATACTTACGAAATTGTCAACAAAGTAGTTATCTCACTTAACCTTGTTCAGGTGTGAGGTAGTCGTTAAATAGTCATTTGGTGTGTAGAATTTATAAAATGTCGGCAACAAACCCATTGGTTTCAACATGCAATATGTCAGTGAAAACAAGCTGCAATAGGATATACAAATGGACACGAAGTCAGACAGATATACATACAAGAGCTTTCATAAAGCATTTCTAAGTGTCTCATTCTCATAAAAATTCATTGATCTTCCGTTATTTAATAACTTTATATCATCTGGATAATTATTGTACACGTATCCACAAGTGGTAGGATGTTCAGAATTGTAAATAGTAAACAATCTGAAAAAATAGTCTAGGGCGTATTTTAATGCACTCTCCTAACATTTTCTACTACGGATGGAAGGAAACCACAACACATTTTAGGTCCTATCAAACTGGAAGCAGTATTTCTTGCCACCCGAATTAGGCCTTGCTGTTTATAAGAAGAGGAAGGTAAAGACTACATTTTTTTCTGTTACGCGCCAGTAAGGCTTCGTGATAGTTGAAGTTTAGCTTCTCTCGTTCTTAATCTTGAAACTGGAAGGAAACATTAATTTTTTATTGCGTCCCAGTAGCTATAGCCCTTGGAAAAGAGCCCACGCTATACTCTGCATAGGAGGCTGACCAGGCTATAGGGCGTCTTTGGCTGATTTTGTGAACAGAACTTCTTGCCTGTGTAGAGTATCGAAGTAACCCACGCTTGAGGAAAAAGGAAGAGTCTTCAGATTACACATAAAAAACATGTAGCCTATTGAATTATAAATTTTATTGAATTAAACCTTCTTTGCACAACACAATTGACAGTTGTATTCTACAACTGGTTACATCAGCAACATGTTTCGGCCTTACTTGGCCATCAACAGGCTTACAAAAGTTATTATCAATTAAGTTACATAATGTTGCTCTACCGATAGGATTTATCAGTTCAGCAACATTATGTACCTTCATTGATACTAATCTTTGTAAGCCTGATGATGGCCAAGTAAGGCCGAAACATGTTGCTGATGTAACCAGTTGTAGAATACAACTGTCAATTGTGTTGTGCAAAGAAGGTTTAATTCAATAAAATTTGTCATATATGCACAGCGGGATGGAAGCAATCGTTTTCTAGTGAATTATGTTTAACTATGAAAATAAACAGAAAGAAATTCAGGAACAGGTACCATGTTTTGAAACAAGCGTCATTTCACCCTCATAAACTCCGCTTATCCAACCACAAACCGCCACACGTAAATACAACCAATTCGCTGAAACTAATGTAGGACAGCTGAGCTGGCACTAATCATCCCGAATTACCGTCTCCTTCTTCCAGATGCATAGTCTTGCCGCGATCCTCGCCTGCACATTTTACTTCCCCCCTCCCACCCCCAAAAGAACCCATCATTTATCTAATGATAAGTGACAAGGGTAATAATGTAACATAAGGACAACGATGTAAATAAAACTCAAAGAACTACGGGCGATGGACAATTTAAAGCTTGGTGAAGAGTTTTTTTTTAAAGAGTTTCGCTTTTTCATTTTCTGGTGGAGAACCGTCAGTGTCCTCCCCCCGGTGTAGTACCATTTATGTTACACAAAGATCGTTACGGCCTTCCTGTGTTCTGGTAACTTGGAATCGGTGCAATAGTGAAGCATGTACCGTCATCTGTGACTTAAAAACTAATTGCTTTTTGTTGAATTAAATAACGCGTCATTCTTCATATACCTGAAAGTTCGGACAGAGCAAGGGTACGATTTTATAGCGTAATAAAGTTGCTGTTAGTAAAGGTTTGTTTTGCTTTAAAACTAAACGCATTGTAGATCGGGTGGCTAAGGGCCAAGGGCTGGGCAGCTGAGGATTCGTGTTTCCTGTTCCGGCTTTATTTCCGCATTTACCGAATTAATGTAAAAGTTGATCCGTTATTTATTACGTGCGATCTAGGTGACAATATGTTTTGTTTTAAAATTCCGTATTAATTTGAAACTATGATCCCGGGTTTGACGTTCAAGTGACCGTGCATCGTCATAAATTCTTGTAATAAAACCAACTAGCTGCACTAATTTCTCAAATTTATTTTTGGAATAAAACTACGTGTTTCGGACGGTTTCTCTGTCCATCATCAGGAGTTTTTTCACTGTACACGCAACAATGGTATACGTCATACAGGTCTGTTGACAGCTTGCTAATCCTGCTAGCAAACTCTCCGAAACATGTAGAGTTTTATTCCAAAAATAAATTTGAGAAATTAGTGCAGCTAGTTGGTTTTATTATAAGCTTTTGATGCCGAGTTACATTCCTAATTGAGACAGAACAAATCCCGGCACCTCTCTTTATTAGTAGCGGAATTCATTGTCCCTGCTCGTCCTTACAGGAATATTTTACTATGTCAAAGCCGAAGTTTGTTTTTAATCTAAAATGAAACACGTTATGGACCAGCAGCGTTGGTGCTCTAAAAGAAATGGCATATCATGTTGACAGTGTAAAGAATTTTTTTGCATGACAATATTTTTTCCTTCTTGGATTGTTTAAAGCTTTACTTTTCACGATATTCTATTACGACTATTGTCCTCTGAAAGGAATGCACATACCCAAAGAACTATACTTCCGGAACCCGTTTTCAAAAGACCTCTTCCAAATAGCGTCTTGACCTAGGTCAATCAAAGGGACCAGCGAGGTATGGCGGGTACTCTAAGGGAGTAAATCCAAGTGGAAAAAAATGAAGTACCTGCGGGAAAAATTATGTGTTTTTTTTGGGGGGGGGGGGTCATTTGGCATCTTAATATTCCATAAAAATTAATATGTGAGAATTTGGCTATAGGAATTGAAGTTGATAAAATACTGAAGAGAGGAGGCGAATGAAGAAAGAAGGGTTGAACCATCACAGTGTGATATCGCATAAGCCATGCCCCTCTCCTTGTGTGTTTTAACTTACGGGCCGATATTCAGATGGGACTTGGTCAAATGCAGGATGGGCGGAGTTAGCCGAAGAAGAGAAACCTGCCCCATGACAGGACACAGCCGAAGTAAAGAAACAGGTTTCGCTTCACCAGAATATTCTTCAATTCAGTATTCAGAAAAATATTCCACTCTTTGCCATCAGATAAACCTAAGGTGCTAGTCCGATTCTGTGTTCGTGGTGCCTGTGTCTGGGTGACCTTAGAAGAGAAATCTGTGTTTCTTTTCGCTTGACATCAGTGCTGGTTTTAACTCCATCCGAACACCACAAATCGTCTGGTATATCCCAGGAGCGTTAACTTCTTTCTGTGACGTACGTTTCTTGAGGAAGCTGTAAGAAGCTACGGGTGAATATACGCATATTAATTGAATATTTTCCTCAAAATATAGACTACATTTCTTATATAATACGTAAAGCTCTTTTAATACAATTACATCGTAACAGCTTAAATAAAATTTTGCTTTCGCAAAGTACTTGCTAAGTAATTTCGTTTATTAGTTTTTAAGTGTAAATATCTAGAATTTTGACATTATTTATTCCGTGAATTCTTTGGTTTTATAAATAAACTATATAGAACTTTGTACAACCTAGATATGAAAAATCTTTCTAAATTCCAGACTGGACTCGAGAAAACAGACACGTGTGGGATTTAGATATAGGAAATACGTAGTTTCATATGGAAAACAATACACGATATTTCAAACGGGGTTAAAACTTATTTCATGAGATGTATAAGACACGGTGCTGGATAAACTTAAATCTAATTTAAACATTTTGTGACCTAATGTTGAAAGCTTCATTTTATACTCTCTTACAACGCAATTGTTTTAAAACATTGGATTTTGAAATCACAAGCTTCTGTACGTTTATAGTATTTGAAATGTGTTTGTTTCTTCGATAAGGCATTACGCTCCTACACGTGTGACTAATTGCTGATGAATGTGGTTAATGGATTTATAGTCTTAAAAAAAAGTTCTTGTTTTTGTGGTGATAGGCAAATATAGGCTGTATCATTTCGGCACATAATTTTTCTGAAAAACATTAAAATGTTATTAAAACGAAAGCATGAAGGTAATTGAAAGAAGGATTAGAAATAAGAAAACCGTCTTCTAAGGCGTGACGCTGTTCGGTTTCTACAAATTTACCAGTATTTCGGAAGAAAATCCCACATCCATTTTGCTTGTAGACAACTGGGGTAGACAAATCCTAAGTAATATCGTAAATTTCTATTAAAATTCACAACGTCACATCGCAGAAGATAGTACTCCCCCAGGGCTAAATTATAACTTGAAATTATGGAAATATACTCGTAGGACTTTATGTGTATTGCTTTTGTTTACACCTGTAAGTTGGGAGGTACTTTCAATTAGTCATTGCGGAAGTGTGTTAATTTCGAAGCCGCTTATTCCTTACCAGAAATAAAAAAACAAATGTTAAGTAACTTGTATATTATGAGATATGGAGTTCTCATTGTGATTAGTTAAAAAAATCCCTGGCTTTTGTGTCTGACGCAATGTTGTCTGGTACAAATTTAAAGATATTTTTGCAGGAAGGTCTTGTCACCATCTCTCATTCTAAATCTAAAGGCAGTTGTTTCCTTCGAAACGTCAGTACATTTCCAAATAACAACACGCCGTTAAGTCCCCAACAAAAAATAAATATTTATACCAAATATAAATTGTAATTCTTTAGAAGTCTTAATATCCTAAGCTTCTGTAAAGTTGTTTAAGCCTGGCAACTACAATCTGAATTTCAGTAACAGAGAAAACAACAAATGTCTTGTTATATAGGTGCATAATTTTCAAAACCTCACAACAGAAAGCCGATCTAAATTTAACAGTATTTGTTACAGTATATTGTTATTCATTTTATTCTATAAATAAGCCATATAAGCTAAAATGCGTCAAATTTTCTGAAGGTGAACTGGTATTGGGTTATGCAAATAACTGCATTAGGTAAGAAAATTATACAGACCGTTTGGTAGATTCCAAGACTGAAGCACGTACATTCCGATAGTTATAAGAGCTGAAATTTGAATGAAAACATGATCCAACCTTGCTAGAATTTACTTCAAAATCAAAACTGACGCTTAAAATTGGTGGCACATACTGCTACATGAGATGTCGGCCATAGGTACACAGGGAGCCACCTAGTGTCGGGAAGTGGAAGTTAGTTCCCTAAGTATTTGTGAAGGAAGGGGGAACAGGGAATATTGATTTCTTTGACTCAACCCCCTACGCATGAATATTGGGGACATGTTTAAACCAATCAAAACACATCTTTCGTTTCAATGTGGTATCCATTTCTTTATTCTAAACAAAATGACCGATTTCGATCGAAATTTACTTTTCGAGTAAAGCAAATTTAAAAGTAAGCGAAAGGGAAATTACATTGCATGCTCTAAGGCCGAACAGAGAAGCAGCTGCATATTGATAAATGTATTTTCTTAAAGCTGGTCTTGATAAATACAACAGCAAAACAAAGCGGCTTCCCGCTTATATTTCAAGTCTCGTGTTACACGATAAAAATAAAATCAGCTGACGACGCCGGAGACCAAAACTTAATAATAAATTTCACATAACGACTTTCCCGAGCCTGAGAGTGCTAAGAGAATTTAGATTTTAGATATTTCTCGTATTTCCAATTAAAACTACAATTTTCCCTTCTTCTCCTTTTCGCTAGCACTTTTCTGGGAAACGATACATGATTTTAATTACTGGCTATTTTTACGTCGTAACAAACACATTTGTTCGTGATTTAAAGTTGTTAGAGATTATGCATTTGTGCCTTTTTTCAGCGAACATTTTGTTTTGAAAACTATAAGATTTTCATTTCGAATTGAAATATCAGCGACATGATATTATTGGAAATTCTAGGAGACCCATTTTTAATGAAATTTTAATCAAACTTTGAACTAAAAATGTGCTATAAGTTTAGAAGAGTCGAGATCTATAAGAATACTGTAGATCATATGTATCTGTGAATTATCTTTCGTGTTGTTTCTATTTTTGTTTGAAGAAAGAAAGTTATTGATTTAATATTCAGACACAGGAGGATTATTTGTGAATTTTTGCCTTACAATGAACATAATGTAAAATACAAACTTCAAATAACTAACGAAGATAAGAAGTCATTCTAGCATAAAGGGAATCTCTTAACGCAGGGTAGTGCCTGTATGTTATGTTATGTATATGTGTGAGTGTATGTGTGTGTATATATATATATATGTATATATATATATACACACACACACACACATATCATACAGGCACTACCGTGCATTAAGAGATTGTCTTAATGCAAGAATGATTTCTTATCTTCGTTAGTTATTTGAATTTTGTATTTACATTATGTTCATCGTAAGGCAAAAACTCACTATATATATATATATGCACCAGCCGTTTAATACTAAACCTGTGTATTTTGTCCACAGAATATATTTACTAGTTTTACGTGATTATCAGGATAAATTTAAGTTATTTCACCAAACATCATTAATATCATTCCATGTAACCAAATTAGACTTTAAATATTATTAGTTAGAAAATTCTGACTATCAAATATTTAATTCTTATAACAAAAATAACAACTATACTATCACAATAAAATTTAAGGTAATATATATTAATTCTTTCATAATATATTAAATGATGTATTTATGTTTTGTCTTGTTAGACGAAGATATATTATTTATCTCGTAATGGCATTTTTTAGATGAAGCAAAACTAAACCAGTCTTCCTCATTGCCTCGTAATTTTTCTCACTTCTGAGGATTGCTCTCTACATATTATATAAAACACGCAACTAGATTAGTGCTTTGTTACTTCCTTTCCCCTGTGAATTTAACCCCTGGAAAGAGGCTTGCCTACCCATTGAATGTGCTGATGGGTAGAATCCAGTGCCGAACTGAACGCAGCCTAAGTACGGAAAAATATTTCTGCGGGAAAAGAAGCATACTCTTGTAATAGGGACTTGAATTATCAAGTCAAATTATTGCGTAGCGTAATTTAAATTTCTTTCAAATCTTAATTTTTAATGCCTATAGCTTAGAAATATTTGTTCTTCTGTGTTACCACACAGCGTATATCAGTAACAAAAGAAGCTACTCTGCGCAGTAACTCAGAAAAGGGAAGATCTCAACTCAATAGCGGCGGAAGTTTGAAAATTCGTTTTCAGTGTTATTGATTATAGGTTCACATAAATTTTAATGAATTTGGAACATAATGCTATATTTTGTTAATATATGACTTAAATAAGCGCTTTTACACAGGGCAGTCAAATTCTAATGTGGGCGTTTCAGTTATATAAACCTTCATCGCTGTCCTTATTACATAATACATTAAATTCCTTCTTATAAAAAATAAACAAGAATGATTATTTTATATGAAGGCTGTTAGACGAAAAGCAAAGGCAAAAGTGTCTCAAGTACCTTGCAAAATAGGACAAGAGGACTTATAGAATTTGTGGTACTTAAAAGTGGTATATTTCTGAATAATTAATTTTATCGTTCTAAAGTCAATATATGTGCATTTGTACGTGTTTCATTTGCGCATATTTTAATTGTGTATAGGTGTGTTTTGCGTATAGGTTTGTCCCGAATTGCGACCGGGTGTGTATATATCTATATATGTGTGAAAACTTGTGCGCGTGCGTGCATTCGTGCGTGCTTGTCAGTAGTAATAAGACAGTAATCAGGAGTCCGTACAAAAGGAGTAATTTCTTTTGCATCGAATAATTACGTCAGCTAAATCGTATTATCCTGCAGTCAAAAAAAAGCCTTATATATTTGCTTGCTGTAGTACATTGTGTGGAATATATATTCTATTCATATTTCCGTCATGAAAGTTAAATACCTTAAAATGCTGAAAACACCAAATTACACAAATTTTAGTGTAAGTGTGAATGAATAGTGCCAAAAATATAAGTTGGACGTAAGAGCTTTTGTAGCTGCAGAAATCCCTGATGATGGCACCTTGGTGACGAAACACGTAGCAGTTAGTATCTGATATGAAGTATGTTTTCGTGATCTATTTTATTGCATTTTAATTAGTGCTTTTTGTAAGTTTTCAAAAACATCGAATGTAAGAAAATGCTTGGTATGAACGCCATAACGGGGGAATGGATGAGATTGCATAAGGAGGAACTAAATGATCTGTACTCCTCACCCAATATTGTGCGGGTGATAATATCGAGAAGAATGAGATGGGCTGGGCATGTGGCGCGTATGGGTGAGGAGAGGGGTGTATAGGGTCTTGCTGGGGAAACCAGAGGGAAAGAGACCAGTGGGGAGACCTAGGCGTAGATGGGTGGATAATATTAGGGTGGATCACCAGGAGGTGGGATGTGGGTATATGGACTGCATTGGGCCGGCCCAGGATAGAGACAGGTGGCGGACGCTTGTGAGTGCGGTAATGAA
>Ga0123352_10003402_pt1 | contig 22969 bp, 16 predicted proteins | sample TergutLab28metaG_FD_89700 | JGI IMG/M metagenome (GOLD analysis project Ga0123352, IMG submission 89700) | Labiotermes labralis P1 segment gut microbial communities from Petit-Saut dam, French Guiana - Lab288 P1 | ecosystem: Host-associated > Arthropoda: Insects > Digestive system > Gut ...
AAAACTGCTCTCTATGATCAGTGTAACATGTCCAATGATACAAGAAAGGCCCATACAATGAGCTTTGTCATCATCTGCGGCATTCTTTGGCACTGAGTGCGCACACACTTCTACGTAATCCAGTTGGTCCTGGACAATTCTATGCACTATCCAGTGAATGTATAGCTCTATGGTAATGTCAGCAGCTGAACTTGTCTGTACACCATGCATTATCTGTAGTGGACTCTACATGTCAACATCTGTCCTGCCAATGTTGAAACCCATGCACCATATCTGCCTGTTTTCATGGTATTACACATACTCCATACATTTTCACCAAATGGCAGTGGATTTTCACTGGTGCAACAATCAAAACACACTTCATACTTCAAAGTCTGCCATGGTTCCGGCAGACCATCCATCTTTAATCTGACATAACATACTTATGGTATCCACTCACAGCTGTACAATGACAATCTGCATGTGCCGATTACATCTGCAGTCCCATGATATTATATCATGTCAGACATGCTGTAACCTTATTTTCTGAAAATTCCTTGTGTACCTGTCAGAGGTAGAAAACTCAAAATATGGTACAAGGAACACATCCACAACTGGGATGAATAATGATATGCAACTCAATCAGAACAGTAATCATGCCGTTGGTATAACTGATGAGGTACGAGAAATAGCCTGGTTCTAAAAACAAAGATAAAGGCACGCACATTTTGTAAAATCTGTAAATCTGTATCATGGAAAAGGAAGACTGACTAATCACAGAACAGGAAGCATAATAACCTACTTTTTAATCTTGCTTGGCCACTACACAAGAAAGATGGCTTTCTATCCAAGTTCAAAGCCAGAAGGTAATCATGCTAACCCTACTCACTCACACTTACTTTCCATTTATAGACTGAAGTACTTTTTGGAATCAATCAACAAAAAACTCTAAAGAATTCCATACAGATCCACACAACACACTACTGGAAGGGTACAGGCACCTACATTTACATGGACTGCTAAAGCATCCTAACATACCCAACATTACAATGTAATTTGGATGTGCTAATGTAAATGATATCTACACTAATTACATTTCATCACTACCAATGTTGTTATAATTCACAAACATGCTGACATATACAATGTTACTACTTTACTGTAAATCCTCCTATGTACACCTTTGGACATTGAAACATGTACATGTGCACTGTTCAATCAATGTATTTTAAGTTGTTTCTTGATGGCATTAGTGTACATTCGTAACACAATAACATGAATATAAATGTGAAAACAGTGTGTGGTGTTCTTACAGCAAACAGTGACTTCAAAATATACACTGTCTCATGCTCATTTACAATTGCCAAACAATAGTTTCACTATGTACATTTTCCACACTGATGTGCTTACCTACCTCCCCACACAACAGCCACAAGCATTTGCATATATGCACACCGCCGAAATCGAAACTTTTAGATCTGTTACACTAACCCCTGCAGCAAGCTGTCTTGGGAAGCTCCACCACTCCCCAAGAAATTTCCTGCATTCATTACTCTGTTCACATAACTCCCATACTAACCACTGTCCTCAGCAGAATGAATCCAATCCACCACACCTTTCCACCCTACTTTTTAAAGAACCGTTTTAATATTATACTCTAAGCTATGTCCAGGTGTTACACACACACACACACACACACATGCACGCTCTCTCTCTCCCTCCCCCCCTCTCTCTCTCGGAAAGCAGTGTGGTTGGGAACCACAATAAAAATTGTATAAGTTTACATACTTTACATTTTTGTCTAGCTACTCATGCTAGCAATAATTTGTGTGATGTGCACTGCAATTAAATTGAAAACTTCAAGAAAACCTCCTGATTCTGAATTTCCAACACTGTCACATGGCTGACAACTACTATAATAAACACATACGATACAAGAGTGCCTCACTGGTGGTTCAACACAGGGATGAAGGAATGATAAGTGTACTGAGGACAGACACAAAACCCTGCAGCTGGAGTGCATTAGATGGGGCAGTGGCTCTATTGGACTCACTGTTTAGATAAGTTCCTCAGTTGGTACACACCACAAGAGTCTGGGACAAAATGAACAGCAATTTCTTTGCTGATGTTTCCATACTCTCAAGATAGGATAACAACAAAATACAACAAAAACACTTGTCACTGGTAATAAGTCAATAATTTCTGCTGCAAGTCCCTCCAAATGTCTATTATTTTTACCATTCTGACATCCTCCCACAGCCAAAAGCACTTACTATGAAGTCTTAATGCTCTGTCCTGCAGGGCTTCTGACATATGCCTGCAGGTGTGACAGTAACAGACCATTAACCTCCCATAAATCCTACCCCTCATCTGTACTTCAGGGCTATGTGCGTTTCTGTACCCTGGGTCAAGTGGGAGGCGATAACAGGTTTGGAGGGGACACCCTGTAGAGGGTTACAATGACACAAGCTGGCTAACAGGCTCTGGCCTACCCAAGCCAAGGTGGAATATATCCTGCTGAAGGCTGCATGGCACTGAAGTATTAACAGTAATGTTATAAATGATCCCCTTTGGGAATCAGGCAGCACCCCATTGTATGTAGGCTGTCCATTCGCATGTGGTTCCATGGTGACCATACATTTTCCCCATTTTGTTTGGGAGCAACTTAACTGGGGACTCTGAGAGACAATAAATGCATAAACCATTGGCTCTCTCTCTTGGAGGACCATGGAGGGGATGCTGCTCTACCAGGGACTTTGAAAAGCAAGATTTTGTTTTATGAGAAGACCTTGGTTACTGGGGAATCCTAGAGATAAGTAAAAGAAGGCTCTGAAAATGGGCAGCTCTCTCCATTGGGGCCCTGATGGGGAACCTGGAGGGGAGGGGGGGGGGCTCATTTTACCAGGGACTTTGAGAGACAGATGATGCACGGCTCTGGAAATGGAGTGTCTCTATGGGAGCTCTGTGAGGGGAACCTGGAGGGACAGCTCCTTTACTGGGGCCCCTGAAGGATATGTAAAGGAAGGCTCTGGATAAAGGCATCTCTCTCCATAGGGGATCTACTGGGGAACCTGGAGGGGTGGTTCATTTACCTGGAACTTTAGTACACTGTAAACGAAGCACCTCTGTCTGTGGGAACCATGTGATGGGAATCTGGAGTAAGGGCTCCTTTACTGGGAACTCTGAAAGCTAAGCAATACATGTGTCAAGGAAGGCTTTGGAAATGTAGCATCTCTCTCTTTATAGAGGCTCTGTGAGGGGAACCTGGAGGGAAAGCTCCTATGCTGAGAACTATGAGAGAGATGTAATGGAAGGCTCTGGAAACAGAGTTTTATTTTATAGGGCTCCATTAAGGGGAATCTAAGGCACTTAGCAAGGGAGGGTGCAGCCAATATGTTTATTGGACTAGGCTACTATCCTCTAACAGGATAGAATCCAGTGTCATTACTGGCTGGACCTTACTGGACATAACAACACCCTGAGAAGACATCTCTACATAATGGGGCTGATCGACAGTCCCTTAGGTAGGAGGTGTGGGGGTAGAGGAGGAAACCTCAGCCCACGTTTTATGTAAGTGTGAAGCCTTGGCAACACCCAGACATACCTATTTGGGTTCTTTTTTCTTGGAACCTAAGGATGTTAGAAGTCTAAGCCTAGGGGCACAAAGGGTCTGTCTAAAAGGCGTAGGTACATTAGGACCGGAAGGGATCGAACTAATTTATTATTATATTCTATTCTAACCGACCTCTAGCTCAGCAGGCACCGATCCCTTCCACCCCACCTGTCTACACCTTTTACCCAACCCAGATATGAGTTCATAATGATCCCATGCTTGTATATTTTTCCAATTAAAGACAAACATGATGACACAATAAGTTTCAGTTTACTAGCCACATACATCACAACGTAAAATAACACACACCTTTGCTAGCCAGTCCTCTGTGGATGACGTGTATCATGGAGGGAACTTCCTGCATCTTGTGAGATCTGATATTATCATGAAGATTACTGTCTTCCTGTATGTGGAGCTGTCCAGTCTGGCAGAACAGTACCAATGTTTCAAAGAAACATATTGCCCCTTCAACATCAGAAGATGAAGGTGGCAGGCTCCTCTACAATGGTGCATTTCTACCAAACTACACTGCACCACTACCCTATTCTTCTTCTTCTTCTTCCTCCTCCTCAATATGACGGCAATGGTTCTATGATATGGTGTGCAGAGGCAATGACCACATTCTCATTGTTTGTAACTTGGAATGGTTTGTGCCAACACAACTCAGTAACATGAACAACTCTTCATGTAAACACCATGAAGGTATACAGGGAGTGGAGGTATAGCTCCACACACTTTCTTAACCTTGGAAATGGAGAGATTGAAGTGGCTGATTTCATGGACCAGCTGCTGCATCTGCCCAAGTCTCAAATGAACAGAAGTTTATGTGGGCCTCAGAGCTGGTGTACGTGCTTTGGAGAGGATAGAAATCTCTCTCACTTGCCAGAGATTGAAACATGATTCCTTGGTCATCCTGTCCACAGCCTAGTTACTAATGTGACTGAACTATCCCATCTCCCTTTCGTATGTTACCTAGTACACAGTATAGCTGCCCAGCAAGTCAAGGAACCTCCCACTTTTTACTGGCCATGAAGGCTCACTTTGTTTTCACAAACACCTTATGTAATATTCATGATAACACTATCCTTCCATCTACCTCTAAGTCAAGCAATGTGTTTCCTCCATAAGTATTTCAAACATCTGTGAATGGCCCCATGTATGCTACATACCTTTTCGAGTTATCAAATGAACAGTGTATATTATTACAATATTAAGTGCATTATCAGATGAGTTTGGACACAAGTTATGAAATGCACTTTCACACGCTTTTGTTCAGTCACCTCAAATACCGTAAGTTGCACAGAAACAGTATGTTTGGCATAAGATGTGTCATTTTCCTCTACATATTTTTAACTGGCTTACTAGGCTGAACATTTACTCAGTTTATGCTTGACATGCACACAAAATAATATAAACCATCCTTCATTTGTATGCAATTTTAACAAAAATAGAACCTGACATACACTTTGATACAGTTTCAGAAAAATAAGTTCAGCAGTCCCCACGCTGTTGATTGGAACACGCAGACAGGGCACAGCTAATACAGAGAAACCTGCCTACACTGGAATGGTGTAACTGGATTTTTTTTTTGTCTTGCAGGCAGGGTACATTTCATGCAGATAATTGAGGTGTGGCAAAGCAGTCTGCTGCAGTGTCTACACAAACATGCCAGCTTCAGCACAATGTTACATATCCTTATGAAACTTTCTACTGACCCATTAGATGCCTTAAATTCGCTTTTCCCCAGCTTTTTAGCCACTTCTCTTGCACATTCTTTTACCACTGTTCCAGATATTAGAAGGTTTCTAGCTCTTCCCCTTACGAACTACTCCTACACAATCTCATTGCTGTATTTTTCAGTTTTCCTCACTCTACACTTCACTGAACCATCACTACACTCCAGACACTTGTTTATTATTTCTGACATGGGAATTTAATATGTTATACACTTAGAAAGGTTTTCCCTACATTAATCTTTGACACAATCCATTTTACTGCCAACTTGCCCCTTTCACTTGCTTCATTCATTACCCTTTCCTTTGGAGGACACAGTTAAAAAATATTTGTATATTTTTCCATAAATGATATTGTTGTTCTTTGTAAATGGGGTAAACCTTCTGTCAGCAACTCTAATTGTGCTGTTTGGGTTGCAATTTGGAAACATTTAAGGAATGTGATTGTTTGGTGTCTGAAGGAGTGAGATTCGGATTCCATCAGTGTGTTTGTGACTGTGACCATCAAACAAACAAGAACTGCTGCTTACTCTCAAGTGGCACTTAATTATTTTTCAGTAGAACAACATATTCTCACCCAGCTACCCTTCCTAATAGTATCTCCCACTGCTGATAATCAGAAGGTACAGATCACAGAGTGTGAGACAGAGAAATAATTTTCGGTCAATTTTGTCCTTGCTTTTACTTTCAGTGTTAAAACTGTCTCCATTCATTATAGGTGGTTTTTTAATGTTTCTTACATAAGATCCTTGGGAATGTAAAAATATACGACCATGTTCCATTTAAGACAAGTTTACTGATACACATTTTTTAACATCTTATTTTGAAGGCACAAACAATGAATTATGTTTGGTTTCTGTAAATACTCATAATTAGCACCTGACATGATATACACCTCTACTGTAAGGCCTGTTCACACTCACCAGCACAGTAACAGGGGCCATTCTGGGAAACTTTCTGGATTCACTATCAGTCCAAATATTGCCCTAGCTGCAGATGAAGTGGAAGGAGAAGAGGGACCATCTGAATTGCCCACCCTTGCTCAGTACATGCCTGCATGCTTCATGAATTGGATGAGAAATTTCCTAACCCTCTACTCTCTAACATCATGCACAAAGAATATAAAATTCTCAATTACTACCCACTGTACAACACAACTCCTTACAATTAAAATCCATGTTCAAAGTGTATTCCACAATAACTGAGACCAACACCTAGTTTTGAATTCCCAACTGATGATGACATTCAATGTCACATGGAACAGCACCATCTTCAGTAAAGCTATCAAACCAAATGTAACCATTATGTAAAGCACTTCTCAAATGTGCTACGTATAATACAAACCACACACTAGAAAACTTCCTGGAAGCATATAAAGTACTGTCTTTTGTATCACAGACAGGTATTCAGAGCAACACATCCCAAATGCTAGTATCTATTTAAAAGCATTTCAAACAATTTATACTCTGCACAGAGGTGATTATATAACTTTTATTGCCTAACATATGCTGCAGGTACCTTCTAACAACAGTCACATCTTTACTGTAGATGGTGTACAGCAGAACTCTTCAGGTGCTCCTTATACTCCAACTGGACAGCAGCTTCTTTACTGACATTACTTAGCCACTGAAAATAAATACTAGTATGTATAAAATGATTATAAACTCTGCAAGAGCAAAACAAATTTCCAATTCTCTCTTTAAAATAACTTCAAGTACCACATACATTAAAAGCCTCACATAGATCACAGCTTTTCAACCTACCTTTCAAACTGCAACAGTTCAGTTCCTATAGCTGTTCGCTACAATATGTTTCTATGCAGCAACACAGTCTAGCCACTATGACACTTCTTCCATTAGGTTGTGCACATCTCACATTTATTTGTTAACTTTGGGTGCCCATACGTGAGGAGACTTATCTGAAGGCAAATCTGCTCAGGCCCCTGTATAGAGACAAGTCTCTATGTGTATGGTGCAAGTCTTAGGGCTTGTAAGTCTGCAGTCGAACCTGAAATGATTCTGCCACTGCTAATTTTTTGCTACCAACTACAGACGCAAGGACAGGAGTGCCAATGTATATTGAGGTGACCATACACCAGGAGGTGTATTTTACATATTTCCATGTACTTTAGTTTGTTGGAAAGAGTCAGAGGAGAAGTCATGACAGTGTGTTCATCATGCTAGGTAAAGAAGACTTTTTAACTGGCCTGACAACTGCACCAATAACAAAGAGAGAAGGATGATACAAGCAGGCGAAAATTTTTTGTTGGTTACACAAAATAATTCCCATGTTCATTTAATCACTGAATTAACAATGGAACCCACAGACTGGAACTACTACCAAAGAATGAATGACAGTACATATCTTGAGTTGTTGGAATTAGTTACACCACTCATTCAGAAAAAGGACGCTCAATTTCAAACAGCAATTTCACCCCATGAAGAGTGCAATGCCACCCTGAGGTTTCTAGCTACTGGAAGGAATTATAAGGATTTGAAAATTTTTTAAGCTATTTCACTGCAAGCACTTGGCAAAAGTATATCTAACACATGCAAAGCTATTATAAGGTTCTGACATACAAACGCAGAGGTAATGTGGTTTTGATTAGTACTTATTATGGACATTTGACTTTAATCAAAATGTAATTATTAACAGCTTACTGTGAGCATATTCAATGGCAGCATTAGGACATCTGTCATGAATTCACTGAGCAATTTACTGAACTTCACAAATCTTTGCTATGGTTATGGAGAGTGAAAAGTGAAGATTGGTTGGACCAACTGCAAATATCACCAGTCCTAAGAAAATGATCCAAGTGCTAACAAATTGCAGTTATAAAAATTAGGTAGTGTATAAACTGCAATCTTCTTACATAAAACCAATGAATAAGTAGCTGTTTCTGTTAAAAGTACTGCAACTCCACAACACACATATGAAACATGTCTGACCAATTAAAAGGTCTTCTTCACCTAGCACAATGAAGACACTGTTAAAACTTTTCCTCAGACTCTTCCCAGTCAGCTGAGGTATGTGCCTATATATGACAAAATCTCCTAGTGAGTGGGCACTAACAGACTTCAGACTTTCCATGACATAAGTTTTAACATGTATGTACACTTTTACATTGCAACTGTGCAATGTGTGATGTTGAATGTATGTTACAGCTAACAGAGGTTTATAAATGTTTTGTGCCTACTGTATCAGAAAACATTCTTTTTTAAGAGATGACCAACAGTATGTGATACCAAATACTCTCAATGGTATTGAGTATTACAGGCTTTTTTTAAAACTCAGTACATAGAAAAATTGCAGTGTTTAACTAGCAAACAGAATACACCACATCTGAACATGAGGCTGTCCAATTCATCTGTCAGCCTCTGTCTTCATATGACTTACAAAACAATCAGTGCATCTGAGTGGAAACATTTCAAACTCTCATTAAAACAGAACACCACATGATATTTTGTAGAGACCATTTAAACTAAATAATGCTGTTACAACTGTTCAAAATCCATATAACTTTTCATTTTTATCATGATAGCAATTCAGTCAAATGGTATGGAACAGATGTGCACCCAGTGACTGTGTCTACATCACATGCATAAAGTACACAGGAAATCACCTACTTGTGATTGTACTGTGGCTAATCTTACATAACCCACAAACTTGGAGTAAAAAAGAAAGATAGTACAGTTGCCTAACATCAGCAGCAATTACAGTCACAAGAGAGTAGAAGACCCACTGACTAAAGACTTCTTATAATACTTCCTTCAAAAATAATCATGAGCATACTCTGATCAGAACTTCAAATGAACAGCTAGGTTGACAAACTATAAAGCTTTACAATGGAATGACTGAAATAAATAGCAGCCCGGTCAGAAAGCGAACAGACACACGACACATTTCAAATACCAGAACAGAGATTTCCTTGTAAACAAAGCCAACTTGTTGCACAATTTTTTTTAGTGTGTTTATTTCTTTTCTCTACATGTTTCTGGCAACTATGTGGCCATCACCAGGAGAAATAACTGTATCTATGCCACACTTGGTATTTGTCACTCTGAAACAAGTGGATAGTTTAAAATTACAAGGCTTATGTCATAAAAAGAAGGGTGTTACTTACAGGCAAATGATAAAATCTCAATAAACATCTCATGTAAATGACACTAGTATTTGAGTGACTTGTTTTTGGTTTGTGTGTGTGCATAACTCTTGGTCGTGTTTAAAGCTTAATGGTTTTGTTTACATTTATGTTGTTGTAGAGGTTTTCAGTAGGTTCACAGTTAAAAAATTCTTAAAAGGTTATCACTAAAGCTTAAAACTTATATGACTGTGTTAAGTTAATAATTAAAAGAGCTACAGAAAGTGCAATAAAATTATAGTTGATGTATCGGCAGGCATACCTGTGTGGAACTCTGGTTTGCAGGGTGGAATGAAACTGGTTAGGCCGGGTTGAGGTGGAAGTATTGATTAAGATGTCAGGTGGGGTGTGACGTATGATATCGGTTGTTAAGTAGTTGGAACATCGGATTCTCTGGGTAGTATAACAAAGTTGTTAGTTGAAAGAAATGTATGCACTTTTTTTGGAATACTTGTAGGAGTTTATGATCACTGTTGTTTTGCCTTTATCAGCTTGCATGATTATTGGTACAATAAAACGTGCAGACTAAAACAATTAACCCCAACTACATCTACATTAAAGTAAACAGAAACAATCCACAATGCCAAAAAAAAACTAAGAATGCTACTATCCACTACAGGATAAACCAAGAACTGAAATTCCTGTATGCAAAAAAACTGATATCATATGTCACACCCCACCTGACAAACAGAGTATACCCAGTGCGGCCCTGAAAAATACATGAAACCACCTGGGAGCCTCCATTACAAACATACTGAGTACAGCACCAATAACAACGAACAACAAATTAAACTTAAGAGCTTGATTTGGCTTATGGTTATGTTCAATGTCTCCCTGTATTGAGATGATGCAATGTGTGGTTCAAGGTCAGGGATTCCGAACAATGCATTCGAAACACCAGGTCTTGACAACAACCCTTTCACAGGCCAACCTACTATTCAAATTTCATGCATAATTGTGGTACAGTTTCAGAAAAAAAAAAAAGTGATTGCAGAAATCATATATTTCTCAAATAAACATAAAAATAAATATTCAAACATGAAACCTTAAATCAGAATTCCAAAGAACAAGAAACAATAGAAAAATAACAAAAATGTGCATTTCCTTCACACTTCTAGCCTTGTGAAACTAGCACAAACAAATTTTGTATCATATGGGAGGAAGTGTACATACTCTAAAGGAAAATGCAGAAGCTCTAGTAGCTGCTACTAGGGAGATTGGACTGGAAGTAAGTGCTGATAAAACTAAGTACGTGGTCATGTCTCGAGATCAGAATGCAGGACAAAATCACAGTGTGGGGATTGATAATAGTACCTTCGAGAAGGTGGAAGAGTTTAAATATTTGGGAACAAATTCAACAAATCAAAATTCTACTGTGGAAGAAATTAAGAGCAGATTGAGGTCTGGAAATGCTTGCTATCATTCGGTGCAGAATCTTTTGTCTTCCAGGTTGCTATCCAAAAATTTAAAGATCATGATATACAGAACTATAATTTTGCCTGTTGTTTTGTATGGGTGTGAAACTTGGTCGCTGACATCGCGGGAGGAAAGGAAGCTGTGGGTGTTTGAAAACATGGTGTTGAGGAGAATATTTGGACCTAGACGGGACGAGGTAACAGGGGAATGGAGGAGACTGCATAACGAGGAGCTAAATGATTTGTACTCCTCACCCAATATTGTGCGGGTGATAAAATCGAGGAGAATGAGATGGGCATGTGGCATGTATCGGTGAGGAGAGGGGGGTGTATAGGGTCTTGGTGGGGAAACCAGAGGGAACTCCACTGGGGAGACCTAGGCATAGATGGGTGGATAATATTAGGATTGATCTCCAGGAGGTGGGATGTGGGTATATGGACTTGATTGGGCTGGCCCAGGATAGAGACAGGTGGTGGACGCTTGTGAGTGTGGTAATGAACCTTCGGGTTCCGTGAAATGCTGGGAATTTCTTGACTAGCTGCAAACCAGTTAGCTTCTCAAGAAGGACTCTGCACCATGGAGTAAGTAAGTATGGTGTGATACTCAAAATGCCGATCATACATATGGTATGGTGATGAGTTTTTACTGACTGTATGGTACCCACCCCACCAATTTTTATATTTACTTCATACAAAACCTCAGAATGCTGCACTTTGCATTGGATTTCATACATAACCTCTCCAGTGCAAAGCAATCCATGGATGTCCTTGTGTGGAATCAAAGAAAATGAAATTACAATAATATACTTGAGATGGCAAGTTACTGGCCCCATATTTAGAACTTGTACTCCCCACTTCATTCACTCACCTTAATAATAACGCGCATGCCTGGAGAATGGTGGAGTACAAGTTCCAGAAGATGGGAACAATGTCATTCTGAAGCATGATAACACACTGTTTCTTCAAAGCATGATTTTAGGAGACCATTTAAATGAAATGCCTTAGAGAACACAACCCTTAATGGTTGTTCAAAACCAGCGTAAAGAATTGCGCAGTGAAATATCGAAGGTGAAGGTGCTGCACAAAGTACGAATTCAACACAGCAACATAAACCACATCACGACTGTAAACAAGAGGTCGTGGCATCAAAAACCTGTCTGGAATACCACTGTGCATGTAAGAGAAGGGCGAATCCAGAAATCATCGTACGTTCACTTACGTCATACTTTAACCGAAAAAAAATTTTCTTTTACAACATACGCTCCATTTCATAATCACTGTACAGGCTGAACACTACAATCAAATGTTATGTACATTCGAGGGTTCCCAAATTACCGTAACAAAAACTCCACTCTCACTTACAAAATATGAAGTCCTCATTCTTCGTATATCACTACTATGATTACAAACAACACACAACAACTCCATTTTTAATATAGTCCATTAGGATTACCACGTGCGCTCAACACTATACAACGAACATTGCCACATGCGATGAACTGTGGCCACGTGTCTTCGCACTCGAAAGCACAGATAAAAAAAGAACTTTTGCAGGCACAGACTATGCATTAGCACCGAGATTAGTCGTTCCTGTACGAACGGGACAGGAAAAACAAATCAGCGAGTGAACCGATGAGATCCAAGTTTCGGCTCAGCGAACCCGTGGTTCACTTAAATCCGGACGGATATCTTTCATCGTTCCAAGAATTTTAGGCATCGCTGAATAACGTATTCCCCAGTTCCCAACTAATCAACACATTCGTTACAGTTAATATTCCAGTCTCATTCGCCTCCTGGAGTATTAGTTAGCAAACTACATTCAACCAGGTTTAAAATTGAAAAATTCTGTGTAGTATTCACATTACACTTATGTGTTCTGCACGGATTTAAAAGCAAACAGCAACTTTACCCCACATATTATTAATGCACTGATTTAATAACCGAGGAGGAGAGTACGCGGTACGCAGTGAATCCTTAAGAGATACATCTCGTCGTTAAGGGTTAATTACGTAAAGCTTACAAGACGTTCAATTTTGTCTATTTGCATTTTCCCAATTCTTTCACTAAACATATGATGCACGAATTTATCTTAATGTATTTCATATTTGTTGAAACCGCTGGACAACAATCGTTTCAGGGCATAATGATAAGTGTTGTTCAAATGATATTCGTCGCTTTACGTCTTTACCCGATGTATTAAATGTGGTTTGCTCCTTTGAAATGACGGAAAATCCAAAAGGATACAATCATGAAGTCAAATCGTATTAATTTCGCTGAAATGTAACAAACCGTTGTCACTTGGTTGTTTGCGTACACTGTTCGTCTTTCACCAATACTGCCAAATAAGAATTTTTTGCTCGAACTTCAAGATCGTATTAAGGCTAGTATTCTTTATTTTTAACAGTCACAAGTGGATCATGCCTCACTGCTTCTTCCAATCTTTTAAATACAATTAACCAGCTGCATGTATGGAATGGGTTTTAAAGGGGGGGGGGGGGCGACCACTACGCATCCCTGCCATTCAAAGTCTTTCAATGAGAATTTAAAAAAAAAACTAATTTTATCATGACAGCTAGAAAAGAATTAGAAAACGACATAGTTAACTAATTAATTGTGGACAATTGGTGGATTTCCATACATCTTGCCACAAGGAGTTGGAAGAATGCCAATTGAAATCTGAAGAACTATACAGTGATCCTTTGAATTGGTACATCATTCAGTCATTAAAAAACATTAAAATATATTAAGTGGAAACATTTCTTGATCAATGTCAGATACACAATGCATTCTTTCTTGCACAGCCACATCTGGAAAACTGTTATAGCATGGAAACATTTTTTAAATGTGCATAATTAGCCATGCACAAGAGCAGTTTATATTTGTTCCATACCTATGGAGGTTTTTCTTTGCTGCAGATCATCCAGACTGACTCTGGGGCCCACCCAACCTCCCATTCAATGCATAAAAGGGGCTCTAATCTTATACTTCAATCTCAATGCAAGTCACATTTCAACATACTATACAAACCATACAGAAACATGTCTGGACTGAACAGTGAACAAACATTCATGAAGTTACTGTGAAAACTGCACCACATGAACTGTGGTACTTCCATATGTGACATGACCACATACCTGCAAAGTATATTCAATAGGATTATAGTAATATTTTAACTTTTGGAATGCAGCATGAAGGACCTCACAATTATTATAGCCTATCTGCAACCCATACCCAAAATCATGGATAAATGATCTCGTTCAACTTGGATGGGAATTCCTATTCCTGCTGGAAATCCTCTTACCAATTCTGCACTAGTGTATGACTTGCAGGGGCAGGGGTGGGGTGTGGACGTTAATGGACTGGGTTCCTATTGACAGGAACACAGCACAAGCTTCTTAACAATAAAACAGAACAACCACCTTGATGGGTATGTATGTATTTTTCTTGACAGAAACTTGACTGAATCAAAACACATTTATTTCATTAGCATAAAAATACACTATCAACTTCATCCATCCTGATAGGCCTCTCAGACAACTTTCTTTCTTTTCCGCTTCTCTGAGGGTTTCCTTTCTTCAAGTTGTGACAGTGACACTTCTGAAACTTCCTTTTCCTCTTGTACATTTTCATCACTTTCTTTCCGTTTTATTGAGTCCAATGAAGAGACACTAAACCCTGGGATCTAAATATAAAAAATATATACATTATACTATTGTTATTAGGACAATAAAAATTGTGTATTATAGTAAGTACACTGTCAAAGTGACTGAGAGGTCAAGTTCCAAGTATGTTTCTCAGTATGTTTTATATGTTTTTGTTGTTCCACTAGAACACAGCAAAATGTTCTCCCATCTTTATCCCTATTTAGCCTTTCCTTAACCAGTGTCTCACTGGTTAATACGTACTTCAATGTCATACCACCTCTGAATTAAAATGATGTCACGTCAAGGTGAAGGGACTTCAGAGAGTTGACAGTTACTCAGCTGGTCAGGAAATTCTCAATATTTTATCATTACCACATTCACACAAGCCCACCAGAGTACCACTGCATCCAGTCCAACCCTTTGCACCCACATGTCCAATATGTACAGCAAAATTCCTTTAATCTGAAGTCTGATAATTCAGAAATGCTGATAATACGGCACTTGAGGACAGTAGTCCCTAGACCAGAAGTTTTTCTTTTTACCAGAAAAAGCTTCATCAACAAAACAAGCAGCTGTCATATACATGTTCCAAAAAGGCCTCAAAGAGTATCTGTACATCAACTGTTGTGGTATCGCCTGACCCTTGTCTCCTATGCCATGAACTTCTTCAGCTATAAAGACTCCAGAAAACCCAGATTAGGACCCTGGACCAGCAGAGGAAAAAGATGTCCAATTGGGGTACTCTGCTGATTAGTACAGGAGCAGTAACAAAAAATTACCTGTAAGAACTTTGATCAATGTAGGTACCACCTGAAAATCTGGAATATTCAATATTTTGAGACCTGTTTGGTGCTGTGCAAATTGCATGATCAGAATTCTGCTGTATTTTGATGTACTATTAACTGTCCATAACATCTATGCCTCCATAGTGGTCTCTTCTTTTAAGATCTTTCAGCTTACTTCTTACTGTGGTATGTGATACCATGCACTTTGGTAAAGAGGCACCATTTCAGAGAAACTTCCTATCTCTATCTTTAGCATCTAACCCTGAAGGTGAAGTAGCAGGTTCCTTCAAAATGTTGGTACCTATGTGTTGAACCATACAACATCACTCCTCACAGGACAATAATCTTTGAAGTCACCACTGTGAGAACCTCAAACTGTTTCCTTTAATATTTCCACATTTATACGGCTTGTCTAAGATAAAATACGGTAACAGAATCTGAAGATTCAACACTGCTAATACAGTGATGCCTGATCCATTGTGGGGAGTCAAGGGGAGGAATCATACTATTTTAGGCAAAACAGCACTGTGTAAACCTCTTATGGGAAAAATAAGGTCTGCAGTCTTCTGGAATGTTATGCAGCATGGAGTGGTAATTCCACTCTGATGTTTTGGGCCAACCTATCGGTCCATTCTTAAGGGTCAAGAAGTCCAAAGTCTTTGGTTTTAAAGACCAAATATCGGACTGAGGATGAAATCAGATAGGCCAATACATGTAGTTCTATAACATTAACAGAATTTAGTTGTGTTTGGACAGATACTGATTTCATTTCTGCATTATTAACAACACAATGGGATGACATACATTTAAAAACTTACATTATTCACATACACCATTCAGCTGTTGTTCAAACATGTTTCTGAACAATGTACTTCGTTTTTGAACATCTCTTATTTATGTTCTTCTCTCAAATAGATACTGGACCACAAGATAATGGTCTCCTGGGATGTGATGTCATGTAGTTCAGTATGCAGGTACCAGCATTTTAGAAGAACTGGCTGTCTCTACCACCAAAGATATGGGCAACAGGTTCTTCAAAAATGTTGGTACACATCAACCAAAATACAAAGCATCATATCCAGGTAGATCATATCTTACACCCACTGCCACAAGGACCATAAATCACACATTTCATACGCATAAACCAGAGGCCTGAACAAAAAGCATCTGGATGGAGTAATTTCTCTGTTACCTGACATCAAACAAGCACAGAACCTTTCTGAGAATGTCTGGACATGCTCCTGCATGTCCTCAATCAGCAAGACCTCACTACCGGCATTCAGTCTAACACAATAATTGCAACTAAACAGTAGCATTTGTGTCATGCATCAAATTCATAATGTTCAATAGTGAAGAACAGCACGTATCAAATCATCTTACATGAAACCTCAAAAAACAGGCACACACACCCTTAAAAAATGAGAGGAAAGCACCAGCCATACACAAGTTTCTAAGAGATTCCACTGCTGATGGGCCCATATCCGTAGAGTAACGAGTGTTCTGGACGTCATTAATAGAGCAGATATGACAACATGTTACCAAAAGTGAATGATTTGGTCACAGCAGATCAAATACTAACCATCTGGAAAGTATCTGAGGAACTAGAATTTCTTCTGGGTCATGCCAGGCAATTTTAACTAAAGATCTGTGCATGAGACGTGTGTCAGCAAAGTTTGTTCCACAGCTGATGACAGCAGAGCAGCAAGAGCACCACCTGTCTGTAGCCTCTGATTTGCAGCAGACAAAAATTTATAAACGTTGTAAATGGAGATGAAACATGGGTGTACAGTTATGGCTCCTAAACTAAACAAGATTTATCACAATGGACATATCTTTATGTCCACAAACCAACAAGGAAAGTTAAGTTCGATGCAGCAACACAAGGGCAATGCATATAAATTTTTTTCACCCAGCATGTACTGTGCACCAGGAATATGCTCCACAAGGCCAAACTGTAACCCATTATTTTTATTTAGAAGTACTAAGATGCCTCCATAATGCAGTTCACAATAAACTACCAAGAAAATGGCAGTCTGTGGCATTGCGTCAACATCCACTTCCACAGACAATTTCCTCTTCCCCCATTTAAAAACACCTTGAAATGTGTATGATTTAAAGAAGTGGAAACAATCAAACTTGATATAACATAGCAACTTTTAAAGATCCCCTGAACAGAGTATTGGAGGTGCTTCCAGCAGTGAAACAGCCACTGCAATAAGTGTATCCAAGTGGAAGGGGCGTACTGTGAGTGGGACTAGTCCGTCATCAAAGGAAGTTAGTTTTGCAGCATCAATTCAGATACTTCTTCATCAGACCCTGTATGATAAAATAAGAGTATGTCGACAATTATTTTAGTTTTGTGGTTAGGTTCAATACGTAGGATGATGAAAGTAAAAGAAATCTGACAAGTATATACGTTATAAAATACAAACACAGTGTACATATTGTGGTGTGTGTGCTCATCCTCAAACCCAAGGAACAGTGCTACAATTGATACACAATTCCAATGGTGCTTGACTGTAGTACTGGTGCTAAAATACAGAGCAAACACAGACTATTTGGACTGGCACATCCATTTGTGACACATGGAATTCAAACAATAAAAAGTCCAAGTTTATTTTACTAACTTGCAGATGGGTTCACATTGTGATAGGAATTGTGCATCCCAACATCAGGGAGGCAAAATTTCATGTGCACAGAAACCCAAGTAGGTCTTCAAATAAAGCAGTTGTTCAAATTGTCCAGTTGAAATTAAAATGTAAAAGGCTCCATAGTTTTCTTTAAGGTTCTCCAATATCAAATTTCACAAATAACATGTCACATGTTCTGAAATTATTACATGTGTACAGATGGAGACAGTGAATTTAAGAGACTCCACAAGGATTCAAACACACCTAAGACAAATTAAATTAAACTCACCTGAGGGTACACCAACTTTAGGACAATTTTCTCATGTTGCAAATTACTTTGATCCAAACTCAGCTGTACAGTCACTGGATCAAATATTCGAAATATTACATCACCACACTTCTGGCTTTGCTCCTTGGATGTGGGGAAAGGAGGCACAAAAAAAAAATCAATAACTCGTAAACCATCCAGCATTTCTGTTGTATATCAAAACACCTCTCCATGAATGCATTACTGCGAGAACTCAACAGGAGGGAAATTCATTAATAATTTGATTAGGCCTACACCATCATTTTGGCAACTACATTGCCCAGAATTGCTATGAAAATTAAATCCTTAAGTACTGAAAGAGTTTAAGAATGCAACATGCTATATTTAAATGTGTTTTAAACATGTTTTCACCTATTTTTAATTTATGAATTATGATAAAAAATTACTACTGGTGTCCAATATAAGACCTTATTTGCCAATCCTGCATAACTGTTCTTGTAAACATTAACAAATAACAAGATGGCACAACAGTCTAACAGAAATATCAACAATGCCAAGAAAATGTAAACATGTAAAAACACTGGAGATGACACACCTAAAGGCACTGAAACACATATACCGATTTAATAGATGACAGAAATATATAAAAAGCAGTTGTCCAGTTTAAAAAAAATTTGCTAATCTACAGCCACATGGCACACAAATGATAAAGTTAAATGGTAGTGAAAGTTTAGCTTAAAAAAAAAAAAGCTTTGCCTAGCTCTTGTTTGAGAAGCTAACAATTATTAGCTCCTCAAAAATGACTATATTCCAGGCAGTGACTTGTTTAAGTTACTATACGGAGGTAAAATTTCAGTTTTATTCACTGGCTGCCCTACTCTTTAACCAGTGAGCCCTCAGTACCCACTGTAAAAGGGAACAGGTGGGCCCTAGAGCCATCATGGATAAAATATTAAACAGATACCCCATACTACGATTCAAACCTTAGTCAGCCAGCTTGCAATTGGTTATCATGATTTAGCTATATGGCTCTACAGGCTAAACGCAGATGTGATACAATACCTCTTCACTGTAAACAAATGTAGCATTCAGTTCCTGTCCTTTGTGTGGGGTCACAAACAGTGTCCCTTCCAAGCCATACTTGGGAATGAGAATCTGGAGAGCATTCTTACGTACATACAGTACATAGCCCTGCTCATCTTGCACCTTGCCTCGGAAGAACAGCTGTAACAGAATTAATAACTTACATAAAGAAATGAATTTGGTTCAATGGTTGGCGGTTTAGATTTCCTGCAACAGAGCAACAGATGTTATGAAGCCACCAGCAATGAGGTCTCTGTTGTCACTACAGTGCAATGTGCAGGAAGACATGTATGGAGATACATAATTTAAAACCCTACTTGTTATCCTTTTTTGGTTATTAATTAACAACAACCTGTTTAAAGAAACCAGCAAATCTACTTGACTGTGTCAGCTATGTTTTCACCTGACATTTATGTGCTTTTACAGCCAACAGTCACCACATACTGTATGCCAGCATACATTGTGCCCTCGGAGGGGTTTTCAAATGCTTACTATAACTGAAAAGTGTGTGCTTATTTCCTCACATGAAATCAATCCCACTTCATTGCCCAGGACATCTATAATTTAGATTCCATTAAGCTGTTGCACTAACTGGGGTTTAAAGTTAAATAACTGCAAGTGACACTATCCAGACAGGGCAGTGCAGTGGTAATGTTCTAACAGACCAGAATTCAGAAGGTGCCTGGTTCAAATTTCAGGTTAACATCATCTTTCCTGAAGAGTTCACATGGTTTTCCTCAGTTCCCCCATGCAAATGCCAGGATAATACTTCAGTCACATCATGACTGTTTCCTTCCAAATCCTTTCCAATTCATCATATTGGTATCACCCACCATGCTTCACTGTATAGTCTTCAATACCAACAGCATCATTAAATAACCCACAAAAAATGATGTCATAAAATTATTTACTGTTTCTTATGAAATTCTTTGTGACACAGAGTACATCATATCAATGTTTTGTAAAAGTCATGTTGTGAGAACACAGTTATTTAAATTTACTTTGGTGCTGGTGACATTGGGGTGGGGTGGGGTGGAGTGGGGCTAATATGGTGCCTACTATAAATGATAAGCCTCTCCTATTTGACTGTCCTCTTGAAAAATGTTTGGAACCCCCAATCACATTTTCATTTCCTGCTCACTAAAACAGTAGTTCCCAATTCAATGTAACACCTTCCCACATATCCAATGCCCCATGCTTCATTTAAACAAGTGCTCAGAAACAAAGCATGACAATTTGTTTTTCAAAGTTTAATTATCCAAAAAGGAAAATACCTTTTAAAAAAAGTACATCAGTTGCCCTGGAGGTGAATCACAAAAGCCACAGGTGGCCCCCCACAAAAAAAAACACACACACGCATGCACATGCGTGCACCTGCCCACACATACTGTATTTACTGTACTTACCCAAATATAGGATGAGAATTGTTTTTCCTAATTCATCAAAAAAAAGGGTGAGTGGGGGGGGGGGGTGTTTGCCCTATAATCATTCACAAAGTTAAACATGTTCTGTTCAGATATTTTCCTAAAAACTGAAAGTTATTGGGGGGGGGGGTCATACATCATGTCACAGTCAGGTATATACAGAATGTCAAACAATCAACCTAAATATCAACCATACGTTCAGAATTACAATTAAACTGGTCAAGACAAATACATCTTCTATCTCACATAACACATGCCATAATAATTTACAGGACTCATTATACTTTTTTAGTCAGTTTCACTTAAACTAATTAAAAAGCCTGTAGCAGTTTGTTGCTGTGATATACAGATTAACCCCTTTAAAGTGTGATTGATTTAAATACTCCCAAGTTTAGCATACAAAAATTCTACCTTCTGGCCACACAACATATTTCTGTGTTTTGTATGGTTCTCAGAACAAGCAGAGACTGTTTCCTTCTGCAGCATTAACTTCTTGGTTTTTTTATAACCATGACAGTGTACTTACTGTGCAATATGAACTCAGTCTTTAAATATAATTCCAGTTAAACAGAACCTGCTCAGGGACTACACTTGACAAAGGAGTGCAGGCCATTAAAAATAGGTCCCATGTGTGTTATTTGCAGAGTGGATGCATCAGTCAGTGTGTCAATGATGCCTCAATGCCTATGGGACTAACTTCAATGGACTCTACTTCTTCACCCAGAACAATCCCTCAATTTGAACAGCCCTCACAATTCACTACACTCCCTTGGCAATGGACTTACATGTGTATGCAGAGCGACTGATGCCCGACCTGCATACTGTGCCATGCGATTCCTATAGTTCAAATTGTGACATAAAGCTTGAGACTTCCTCTTGTCCAGCAGCTCTGGATATGTCACATCTGCATCAATACTCACAGCCAACAACCGATGAACAATGATATCTGCATACCTGTTATGCAATAGTTACACTTCAACAAAGTCATTATAAATCCAGCTTATGACTTGTAAAATAGTTCTGCACACACAATGCAACTCTCACTGACAAACAATAATTCTGTGAAGTACTTTATGCTGTTTACTTTCTTGGCTTCAACTGCTTGAATACACTTAAGGTAAACTCTACAAAAACTACAAATTAATAATTACACAATTAATGAGAGTTGTGTGATAATTTTGTACTAGCACAGGATATCATTTTAAATTCGCCAGTTCAAAATATAAACTTCACCCACTTGCACATTCATAAATGTTGTAAGTGTATCAAGCTTTTGTGTTCTATAGGCCTTCTCTTGTTAAGTTGGATTCTTGAGGTCAATCACCATCAGTCAGTTATCTACAATGGTACTCTGTACCTGCAGGCACTGAGAAAAAGAAGAGCTTAGATATTAAAATAAAACCAAATGAACTGAAACACTGTGCTTCAAAGCTCACAGTAAACAATCACAGACAAATCACATTTACAAATACTACTGATTTAGAATAATTCTAAAGGAAACCAAAATGCTGTAAATCAAGATACGCCAAATGAAAATTCTGACCACTGTGACACGTGGGTCTGAAATGTTATATCTTAATTGGGCAGATGATTATAGACTGCAAATGCTCTTTTTTTTTTGGCCGGGGGGGGGGATAGATATTACACAACAATGACTTCTGTGATTTTATACATGTCACACAATACTAACTGGATTGTCAAATCAAGGAGACAACAATGGAATCAGTACATGACTAAAATTAGGAATGAACTTGGGTGGTTCTTTTCCTTTTTTATCATTTTCTATCTCTTTTTTTCCCTTATTTCTCTTCTTGGGGGGGGGGGGGCAGTTGCAAAACATCTACTTAAAGACCAACATGGAGACGAAATAATATTGTCAGTAGGATGTAGTAATGATGGAACTGTCTCAGGATGAAGTCAGTAGCAGCCAGTTCTGCCACTGAAATGTTGGTTAATTTCTGGAAAAATTTAATTTCATTTAACAGTTCTGGTTAGCACTCTTTTTTAGGGATAAATTTAGCATACTGTGTGAAAAATTACTGCTATACCATTTTTGTTCCTTGAAAAATCCTTTTATTGAGAACAATATTTGTACGCTTTAGGTTTCTGTGACCGTGCATCATGAGCAAATTGTGAAGTGAGAGAGAAAACCAACAAGATGCAACAGTTAGATGTTTATTTTTAACAATTTCTCAACATGTTTCAGGCATCATTATGCCCATCTTCAGGAGAACAAGACATATCTTACTGCATG
>Ga0123352_10003404_pt1 | contig 22959 bp, 7 predicted proteins | sample TergutLab28metaG_FD_89700 | JGI IMG/M metagenome (GOLD analysis project Ga0123352, IMG submission 89700) | Labiotermes labralis P1 segment gut microbial communities from Petit-Saut dam, French Guiana - Lab288 P1 | ecosystem: Host-associated > Arthropoda: Insects > Digestive system > Gut ...
GGGCCTAACACACTCCCTTGCGGCACCCCTGACGTCACTCTAACCTCTTCAGATAGTTTCCCGTCCACCCTAACTCTCTGCGTGCGGCCTGAGAGGAATTCTCTTATCCAGCCTATTACCCTACTTATCCAGCCTATTTATGTCATGTAAACACGTTAGCATGGTTAATTTTAAATAAATGAGTATATATTAATATTATTTAAATAAAATGAATGTATGTTGTATAATGTAGAGTATACATCAGAGTATATACCACATGAAGCGTGTGAAGTGTGTCGTGTCGGGTGGGGTAGCATACTAAATGTGTGCCCTGAGGTGTTGTTTAGAGGAAGTTTAGTGTCTGTGCGTATTCCTTTGATCGGAAAGACATCCTGAAAATGGCACCCCAGGGGCGAAACATACAGGTTACTATTACTTGTGATATTATATTTTATTATTTGCAAGTGTTGTTTGAGGTATTAACTTTTAAAGCCTGCTGATTGCGTGATGTACCAAGAGGTTTAAAATTCGACAATTATGCAGTCTGCCTACACTGTATTTATGCGTTCTGTATTTATCTGAGAAAGAACAGTGACTTCTGTCCCATACAATATAAACTGATATGGTTTTCATAACCGAGATGAAAAGTGTTTGCTGCGTGGTACGAACTGGGTCTTTAAATAAGGCAGTCTGCGCTTCGTCTTTAAATGGTTAATTTTAAGAATATGCACAATATTAATATCATAAAATTTCCGAAACCTCTGACGTTCTCCAAAGAATGAGAAATTCTATCTCAAAAATAACAATCAGTGCAGAATTAATGTACGCCTACGTAATTTGAAGTTCCAAAAGTAGATGTCTGTAGCTTTCAGTCTACCCAAAAATGGAATATTTGACAGCACATCTTGTATTTTCGTGTAAGAAGAGACCAAATAAATATTAGAGGCCTATATCCCACTTCCCAGTTTTGTTACATGCGATTTTACGTAAGCTAATTTCATCAGCGTTGAAGTTTGTTTGTGTTAATATGAATTTACAAAGCGACGAAAGTCTGAAATCACGAATATAAAGAACAGTTTGTACACTTTCATACCATCTAACATAAACACTAGTCCACTGACAGGCATCGTGTCTCGGTACTCTTCCATGTTCCTTTCAGATCAGATGTCTTGACTGTAGGAAATTATGACACAGGAACATAAGGTAGTTCACTCAATGAAGAATATTATATTCATATAGGTATTTGGGAAATGTGTCACATTCATGAGGGCATATTTTATAGAAACAGAATGTAAAAACATTGTGGTAGAAGGAAATATATTGAGTTGAGGGTGACAAATGATGATATAATGATTATAGAACTGAAAATGTAGAAGCATGCTCCGCGATTAGAAAAGCAGTACACTGAATTTTAGAATTTTCAGATTTGGCCTATCTAGGACGTGTGGTCCTCCACGCGAAGTTCACCCATGGGCCTTGTTACCCGTGAGGTACACCGACACTTTCCGTAAAATTTTTATAAGCCGGCTTGGTTTTAAATAACATTTTCTTAAATTTTTTGCTAAAATCATATCCATAATCAGCGTTACCAACCTACAAATAAAACTCTATGACACCAAAGAGGTAAACTTATACCACTTTCCACACCATTATGCCATTATAATGTTAATTAATACGTTGTTGGCAGGTTGAGAGGCACAAAATGAAATAAATCTTTAAAAATTTTCTAACAAACACAGTCTCAGAAATTAAGATATTAAATTTAGAGACTGTAGCAAAGTTGTTATGCTCTATTATTACGTTACCTTTGGTAAAGCTCAAGCATATTTATGCAAAGTCAAGTTCTTGCGATTAAGCTAAAAGTTACCCGAACAGTGAGCGGCGTTCTCTTTGTGTAACTAGAAATATTTGCTACGATTTATTTGTTCCACTCTATTTGCGGTCCCCAGTGTTTTGCGTGCTGTTTTTACGTGGTAGCTCTGCTCCTGTGTCTCAAAGACCAAACACAATAGCTCTCAAAGAAGTACTGAATATTCCAAAGGCTAGTTCAAAGTACAATTCCCATATAAAATACTTGAGAGGGAGACATCTGTATTTATTCTTGCGAAGTATTTTATATAGATTATTTTTACAAATTTTTGTTCTATTAAAAAGTCGTAATTGCTGCAGTACGTTCTACGAGTATCTCGATAGCGCAGTTTGCTTTTCTTAAAATTTCGCGACACACGAATTTTCTAATACCAACCCATGGACAAATTACTACTAACATAACGTTGGGCACGATAAGACGCCTTATAATTACTTTCCGCCTGCTTAATGGAAGATAATTAAATTGTCACATTTTGTAATATTAGCCACTGTTTACCGAAACCGTAATCCCATAATTCTAAATTATTTGTTGTATGAAAAGAGCTAAAATGCTTAAAATCACAAACACTTTTAAAAAATATAATTGGAATTTTTAAAATCTATATCAGCGTTAATAGTGCAAAGTGTAAAAGAGGTCTCACGTTTCTGCTATGTAAAATAAGGAATGAATAGGTGCGAGATTTCTGTTTCTAATAGTGGCATCAGTGAAGATTCTAGTCTTTTTCATATGACGTCATATGGAAGACATTAATGCATTTAATTCAAAACACAACGGTAAACAAAAATAATTCACATAATAAAAGCTTCAAATGTAAGGTTGTTAGCCATGCATATCAAAAAACAATTAAATTGAATTACTGCGAAATGTCTAATGGTGATGTAAAGGCCATGAGAACGAATCCCTGAGAATTCGAAACGCAGCGTCTTAAGTTTCAAGAAGAAAATTTAAAAAAAAAAAAAGCAAAAAATATTTATTTCAGCAAGGCGAAGGATCAATTGTTTGAGGAAAAGTGGGAACAAATACTCAGAAGATGGACAGATTTATGCCGTGATCTGTAAATATGCCTACAAATTCTAGTCAGAGTAAAGCACTCTGTGGTGTGATCTTTGAAGATATATAAAAGTAAATTGCGAGATAATTTGTTCAATGTAGTTACAATGTCATACCTCGAACTGTTCTTGTCTGTTGTGATACATACATACAGCGTTGATGCAGTTTGCAGTACAGATTTAACGTACGGATTCTCTTTTCTCAAACACCGCAACTGAAGCGTATTCACAGTCACAAACCTAAGTTAATTGTTGTTTGTCGCTCTCAAAACGTTCGAGAATTAGTAATCAGTCGTTAGCAGTTGCGATAACCGGAAGCGCTTCCTGATTACAACAACGCCACGTCAATTTTTCCCACCGGTATGAACTGTGTTATAATTTCATGTCTTTACCTTGTTTTTCTCATTGTTCATATTCAAGGTTACATGTACACTGCTTAATATGATATATCCGTAGAATAAATAGTTAGGCTGAAATAATATCTTTCAACCGAACAATCATCATTACAAGTAAAGGACATTTCAGTAAGTTGTTATTTTAAATATGTATGTGTTCATATATTCTACAAATAACTCGCTTTTATGAAACCCAAATATCCACTACCATACTCACGAAAGTCCGCTAGTGAATGACTTCTTGAAGCAGATGAATCTGATAATTTCATTGCAACTTAAAATTAAATGGAATGGGTTAAAATTAAACTCAGCAATACACGTATGCCTAATATATGAATTACGTACAATTTTGGCAGAATATATCAAAACACTTGAGGCATCCTAATAAAATTCTTATATGGGTCTTCAAATTTTAATCAAAATGGACACAAGATAAAAGAGGGAACGTAACAAAGAAGTTGATATGGTTCAATGATTACCATTGGACGGTTATATTTTACTGTATCTGTGGTGTGTTTTGTTTCTGATAGTGTTACAGTCTATGGAAAGTTCAGAGTTGTTAAATGACACTTAACAAAGAACTTGAGTAACGTGACGTCTCAACTGGTGGGTGCTCAAGCTGCACGTTCTGATATCAGTTCTACAAGTCATTCACCTCTATGACTGTGTTCTTTCGACCGTAGTTCCAAAGTGTGAGTGGTCAAGATTTTCATTCTTCTGTATCATAGGTACGTTGCATTATAAACTTAAAATGAAATATTTATGCAGGTCATATTGACACACTCTGCAACAAAGTGGTCTAACTTGCCTTCACAGATTTCTGATATAATGCACTGAGAAGAAATCCAAACTTTAACATTTTTATGACATAGATATTCTCAGTATAAGCTTCATTTTTAGCTACAAAACTTTCCTGATAGTGTAATACCTTGTATTTTAATTTTAAATACCTTGATTATTTTAGAAAGTGTTGGTGAGATCGGTTAGACATTTACGCAAATTTTTTTCAATATATAAAATGCTAAATTGGCCAAAAATGTTTTAACTTTCAAAACTGTAACTATGAAAATTTTAAAGACGGCAGCAAAATATTACGCAGTACAAAGATTTTTTATGAAAGTAAAAATCTTATCAGATTGTAGTACATAAGGTCACAGCCTCTTTCTAAGAGAAGCTTAAGAGAAAACTAACATGAAATGTCAGACGATACACGTACGGCCAAAGATAGTGGTGTCCATTATCACAATAAAAAATCAAGTAATTAAGACGTATGGAAGCAGGAAGTACGCTCAATTTCTATATTCCGTCAAAGAGACCGTGTTCTACTTCAGACAATTTCTCTACAAACCCCTAAGAATGTAAAATAGCTACTTCTGGACTCAGTACGTATTAAGTCAGTGAGGTGCTATGTAAATAAATTAGTCTAGTGGCTCTTTATGCGACCTTTAAACAACTACTTCAGCTACGTAACCGACTGGTTCAGGTGTTACCCACTCATATAAGATGCATAATACTACAACTTTGTACACTGACGGAAAGCAGAAAATCACAAATAACTGAACTGAATGCAATAGAAATTCCTGCTGCATTCATGTTCAATGATAAGATCTTGCGAACCCTAGCGTCAGGAGATTAGATTAGCTTCTAAAATAATTTTACTTCAATCTTTAGCCAGTTAATTTTATTGGGTAAACAGTCCTTAGAGTATGTGTTATGCATTAGTATTCCATTCACTTTGTGTTCTGATCAGAGGAAGACGTTAATATTAATGCAAGATTTGTGGTTTCACACAGCGGTGTTGATGAAGATTCATATCCTCACATACATGACGTAGTGTCTTTTGATAACATTTCTGGTGTTAGGCAGGAATCTTCAACTAAATCCTCACGGTCTATGTGGCCTCATGTTCACTGCTTTGAAACTGAACGCGGAAGCAACAGTCTCCCCTGAAACGTCTGTAACTATTTGTCTCTTGCCAAGACTGTGGTTGTAAGAAACACAAAGAAATCATTGGGATTTGATTACGAAGTCTTGGCATTAGGAAGCGTAAACGTGGCAGTATTTATGAATTTTTGACGATTGTTATAAATAACAATTTCAAAAAGAATGTTTATCTGAAAATTTGATTCTATAACATATATGTCTACGATAGAAATAAATTCATGTCTCATTTAATGTTACGCAAATCAGATGATCGCTAACGTCATTAGATTATGTATTCTGAAATTTTAAGTTACAAACAGGTGTAAAAGCATGTTGTGTTAATGTTATACTGTTATTAAACTGTGTGATGCATTGTTGTGCTTGTCCTACGTTCCTTTTATCGACATGCTACACCAACACATGTCTTTCCTTCATGTTTTAAGATTAGTGCAAACTCTCTGGATCAAATTTTGACGTTTTGCTGACCGTGCATCTCAGTATATTTATCTCAGTAATTAACCAACTTGATGCACAAAATTTTTGTTTTACAGTAAGTTTATTTCATGCCTCTACATGTTTCGAGCAAATGTGTTCGAAACACGCAGAGGCATGAAATAAATTTATTGTAAAACAAAAATTTTGTGCATCAAATTGGTTAATTACTGAGACAAATCTCTGGATCAAATCGTGTAAATACTGGATTCATATAAAAACATAAGGTCATATACCAACATGATCGAAACTAATCACTACAATATGGTAAAAGATGAACTCCTGAAACTTCATGTGTAAGAAGTGTACGTCTTATAATGAATAATATACAACATAGTTCTGGTATAACAAATCAGCCAACGTCACAGGGTTTCAGCAAACCATCATAGTCTTCGTTATCAATATCTTCTTGTTTTCATGGCAATAAATATGCTTGCAAAATACGTGCAGTAGTTGTATGAGACAGTCCATCACTTTCGAAGTTCAGAGGAATTATTTGTAATTGAGATCGGAATGACAAGTTTCTGTCTGTCTTGTAGCATTTCAAATGCTACGAACTGGCTGGCGGATTTCCGTAAAGTAGGGCAATGGAACCTTCCATAAAACATGTTGGGTGAGTATAATTTTTTATGAACGTTGGCCAATTTTTTAATATTTTTATGCATAATCACATTAAAGTTTACAGAATATCTAAAACACGTTTAAAATACATTTTAGCAACACTTATGCTAGATAGCATGTTTATTGCGATATTTCGGCAAGTTAAAACAAAGGAAATAAAAGAAAAATTAATTCCGAAAATGTAATCCAACACTCTTGTATTACTGGAATTTGCACGACATTCTTGTCTGTAAAAACTGAATACCAAGACCTGTGAGGAATGCAAACAGTAAAGAACACGTTTAATAAGCATTTGTGATCTGAGGGCTTCTTTCTTTTGGAATTTGTACGGGTGAAAACTGTGTATGCGACATATGAAGGCAATACCGCAGCAAGCGTACCATAAAACGTTTTAGGAACCATATCACGTGACTAATTTGAAGGTGCAATTGCCGTAACGGGAGTGTTCCGTAAATGCAGATATTATTACATGGGTTTACGTGGTGGCACAGTTGGTTGAGGCACTGCGCCTCTCTAGCAGGAATGCCTACCATGGATGTTTCCCGGAGGTAAAGATAAAGTGTCTAGGGCTGACAACTCTGCAACCAACATGTGCCGACTATCTGGAGATTCTGGCAGCCTCAACCTCCTGGAGTCCTAAGGGCCTGTGCAGAGTTTGCAGAGATAGGTATACCTTTACCTTTACATTTTGTAAAATGAATGATTTATTTACCGTATAAATCTACGGGATTTATAGGAGATCTCCGTGAATTACTCCCCAACAGACAATGCACCTTGTTGACAAAACAATAAATGTGCACGCAATCAAGCTGACATCCAAGCATATTTAGGAGTTTTATGAGAATATTATTAAATATACTCCACAAAATACTGATAAATACATGCCACTGGATGTTTGTTTCATTTTCTCAAGATAATTAACAGTAACATGGTACTTCCCCGATTAATAAATTGTAGAAATACAAAGTCACGGTACTAAAAAAAAATATAAGCATAGTTCATAAGCATATGGGGTAAGAATTTTCTGTTCCCAAAAAATGTAATGATAAATTTTATGTAGAATGGACAACAAAGGGATGCCGAAAATAATGAAGAAATATAGAACAAATGGACGAAGACGACTTGGAAGACCTATGAAGAGACTATTAGACAAGGTCAATTCAGGTATATTAAGGCATAATTTATGACAGATGATGATGATGATGAATTATATGTTGGTTGAAAATATAACAACAATAATGTTCTAAATTAAAATTCTTAAGAGTAAAGTCCTAATTCGAGCACCTTCCTATTTATTCTGAATATATTGTAACTTTAAGTACAACAGTGCACGAAGAACATATCTGGGATACACTTTGTAACAATGTAGAATTGTGAGAACTACATGAATTGGTAACTATGACATTAAAAAAATACAAACACACAAAGAAAGGGCATTTGTTTAAAACACAAAAAAATGATGCTAGTTTAAGGTAATAAGCATGTTGAAGTACACTGTTTATGTTGCCATATTTTGTAGGGACACCATTCTTCATTGGCTTTAATGTTCGTGATATTGCATCAACAAGTCCAGAATTAGAGAAGTACTGTGTATGCAACTTACACTCTTCTCTAAATAATCTGTAACAAATCAGTTGTTACCAATGCACCGCTACTTACAAATCGCAAGCTGGATACAGGGCAAAAGATTCCAGTCCATTTGTTTTTGCTGTCTTCATCCAGTTATAGTAACATTAGTAAGAGTACAACATAGTAAGCAATTACTTAAGGCTATATGTAAATATATTTGATAAACGGTTATCTAGATGACATTTGTACTGAATATTCTGATGTGCCACTCTATTCCACACATTTTTAGAGACACTATTTAAATTATCTGTTAATTAGGATAATTATATAACATTAAATAAAATTCTATTCATGACACTTTTCATACAATGTTATAAAGAAATGTCATGTCATGTTTGTCTTGTGTAAATAAGTATGTAAAAGTTATCGAAAATTTCAGCTTAAATGTACACTACTTTAACAATAGTATATGGACATTTCAGTGATCTCTCTGTGTCATGGCACGTGTCTCTTTCTCCTGCAATAGAAGTACATGATATTTCAATACTACTTAATTGTTAAAGTATGTAATTATTTAAGCCACTTGGCAGTGTCCATTCTTCTTCGATACAGTGAGATGCAAACACAAACCTGTAAAGTTGATGGCTGTAGAAGTCACATTAAGTAATCTTTTGTAATACAGCTCACTGTTTTTCATTCCTAATACATTAATTTAAACCTATATTTTAGCTGCACATAACACTCATATGCTATAATTCCATGGGCATAGAGAGAATCAGACTTGTCACAGAATATAATTGTGTACAAAATAATATGTCACATATTTTTCTGGGCTATAATATGTAAAGTTATAGTTTCTGCCTCTCTTAGATACTGTCTTCCTATTATATTCCTTGCACAAATCACAAAAAAGAAATTGTTGAAACAACTACAACCATCTTTCCCAAATCACTCTGGCCACAGAACCTCTTTGCATTTAAAATTTTTTATGGAACTCTTAATGAAATTATTACATATGTAGCGAAACAATAGATTGCAAGTAAGACTAATAGTTGTTAAATGACAAACAAGGACACGAAATAAATACATCATTTAATTTCATGTGCACGAAAATAAAAATTTCAGTTCCTATATTCAAAATATGATTCACAGTGATTACAATGATTACTGACAATGGTCAATATAACAAGTGTTAAAATAATTCAGAAATACTGAATGAATGAATCAGTGTGATATGAAAATTACAATTATTCATGTGAAGTAAAGCATAATAATGATATTATCGTCTTTATATTGTATTAACATTTCTCACAGAAGTCTCACTCTCAGTTTGTGCGACCATGGAGGTCTGTGGAAAACCATTAGGAAAACACTGATCTATGTAAGAAGCTTTCTATAAGAATATGTGACAAGAAGCTCTTGCATTCGCTGAAAGAATAACATGAAATTTAAAGTAGAATGAAAGATGTGTACATCAAGTTGAAATTGTCTGGACGACATGCAAGCATTATGCTGAATGGTAAATAGAATTGCATTCCTCTATAATATCAATTAACTTTGCAATACAAAATCTAAGGATTTGATAAAAAATGAGCAGAACTCTGTAAACAAAGTTTTCAATATAATGTTTGTTGTGAGTCTACGGCTTAATTTGTCATCAGTTATGTGTTCCAGACTTAACTAAGTGATTTATATTAAAATTTTGGTCTGTACGAATTCAACATGCTTTATTTTGCACGTGCGTTCAAACAAAATTTTGATGTTTTTGTAAATATATATATGTGTGTGTAAAAATACTATTAAAGTTTAATTCATAATTTAAGTTTGCAACAGTCAAATATTACACACAAAATTAATTCTTTCAGTCACTGTAACTGCTTGATATACAAAATTTCCTCTTGTAAACTTATAACACTGTCTAGCAGAGGAAAAATTCCGTGTAGCTGAATAAGTGACAAGCCTGATTTTTTTCTGTCACAATTTTCACACTGCTTTCTGTTGGAAATCGTGTTAATTAAAGTCGTTGCGTGTTCTAAATATAAGTTTAGACTTCAAATATAATGTAATGCAAGGATATAAAGTTTAGTTATCTACAAGGATTGTTTTATCTTCCAAAATTATAAATATATCTTCAATTAAAAGTCGACAGTAATGGCAGACATATTTTAGCCTAGAACATAGTCTGATTATACCACGTTCTCATATGGTCTTTGGTAAAATGTCATTCTGTACAATCCTCCCTTTTCAGTATAATGTATCCATGCCTGGCAAGTTTTTGTGTTGGCTGCTTGTCTCACTACTAGTTCCCACGTGTGATTTTCTAGTGCTGGAACTTGAAACCCCTGACCATGAGAATGAAGGTGGCCTGTGCTGTTTGCCGTCCGTACGTAAGGCGTCACGACGCTGGCTTCTTTTCCAGCACATACTGAGGGTGTCGGCAGAAGCTCTAACCACCTTCTCCGTGCAGGTAAAGGCAAGGAAAATGAAAAGACCCTGGAGAGTGTTGAGGGCGATGAAAGTATACCAGAGGCCCTCAACATTCAGGTAGCCAGCTATGAGACCCACAGTCCATGTGAGACCCATGACGAGGGCTAATCGGATGTAGAGGCGGAAGTCACGCTGCGTTCCGCTGCTGGAAGTGAAGCGAGTTGTGGACGTGGTTGAGAAGATCATGTGCGCGCTCGAAGAGAAGAAGGCGATGTTGAGAACCATCACCAGGGCCAGAGGTAGAGCGAAGAATACCAACAGCGCGTACCGATGGCTGAACCAGCAGTTTTTCCTGCCAAATCCGGGTCGAAAATCATGTACCACCGATCCTGTAGGCAAATTCCTAAGGGTTACATCACCGTAATTTAAAAACGCCGAAACATAAAGAAAACAATTAATTCCAGTTAACTTTATATTAGGCCATCCCGGTGGCCGCACGATCTGAGGCATAGGTCTGCGGCCTCTCGCTTGCTGGGATTGTGGGTTTGAATCCCGTGGCAGGCATAGATGCCTGTCTCTTGTGAGCGTTGTGTGTTGTCAGGTAGAGTTCTCTGCGAAGGGCCGATCCCCCGTCCAGGGGACTCCTATTGAGAGTGTGTGTGTGTGTGTGTGTGTTTACGCGTAATTGAGTATAATCAGGTGCAATAATAACCCTCTACACCTATAATGCCTAGGTTGATGAAGTCAGAGTAAGGGAGAAAAAAGAACTCTAAATTAGGAGATACGGAACATTTTGTTTGGCAAAAACATGATAATGTAAACACATACAGTGACGTACGAAGAAGAGATGGTACTATATTATAAATACCACCCCATCCTTACAAGTGTGTATGATACTACAGTATAAAATTTTCTCAAGTAATTAATAATGAAAATCCCTGTTTTACTTTAATCGCCCAGGTGTTCACACTGGGTAACATAATTGATAACTACAGATTTTGCCCAAATAGATTACAGTCTCACGGTCGTGATTAATTGGAACAGACAGTACTGTCCCAAACATCTGAAACTATTTTCAGTGTAAAACGCCCATTTGGTTCCGAGCACTGAAGAAATACCAGCCCTGAAAGTTGGTAATTGGCTCAAGAGTACAGAGATCATTGAACTTCATTTCGAACAAAATACAGGCACTCTTTGCAAGCATAAAATAAATGACTGACAAAGGGTCTCATTCTGTGAGCACAAAAGAAATCAACCACGCTTATTGAAATAAAGTGACTGAGTTAAATGAGCAACCTGCCAAATTTTTGGGAAGTTGAGACGCCGACTTACCAGCCAAGTCGTCGAATTCCGATTCATCGGAACCAGTCACGAAAATTCGAAAGAGTGGTATTAAAATGGGTGATCATGAAAGGTCGGTATCACGAAAATCGGCATTCACGAAATTCTAGACAACACTGAAAATACAAACTGTGATTCACAAATGTTATTGAAGACTGAGGAATTTGCTGACAATGTGTCACGTTCACGTACTGATCTCCTTCAAAAGTTAATGGAGATTAATTTTTTCAGTTTCAGAATTTTTAGACTCTTGTACAGAGACTTCGGCCCCACACCAGTTGACAGGAGTACTTGTAATGTTGTCACCTACTCCGTATGCTAATCTTAATTTCGTGCGTCTAGAAGATAACATTGTGAATTTCTAAAATTCTGAACCGTTCTTACCATTACTACTACTACTACTACTGCTACTACTGCTACTACTGCGGAGACGGGATGGCGTTGACGGTGTAGTGAGTAGGTTACGGTCTGATCGATATGGAGTTTGAACCCCGGCATGGGCAAAGGAAACTCTTTCCCTGGGAATAAAACTGCCGGGGCGTGAGGCTGAACAATCAACTCCATCTACTGCCCAGGGTAAAAATAAATGGAGCCATATCTGCCTCCTACATAAATTCAAGACGTGCACAGGGACATTACTGATACTATACAACAACAACAACAACTATTACTACTACTACTCCTATATTACCACTACTACTCCCATACTACCACTACTACTACTATACTACCACTACTACTACTATACTACCACTACTACTACTATAATACTACCACTAATACTATACTACGACTACTAGCAGTAGTAGTAGTAGTACACTTATTCTCTCTCGTTGTCTTTCCAGAATTGTTAATTTCTGAATCTTTACGTTCAGTACAATATGTTACAGTAAGTCGCAGGTGCAGCTAAACAAGTGCTGCGCTCAAAATACACACATTCCCCTCCGTATGTTGTCCTAAGCAAGCCATTGTCACTCGACATATAGTAGAACTCTTTTCTTTGCTGTCTCATGTCAAAGTACTCTATACAGGGCAACTGTTGGAACAATGTCAATTTATCGCGGTTACACAAAATTTGCTCTTCGTCGACACATTCAAAACGATTCTGTAGATCTTGAGAATTGTGTGGACTTCTTTAAAGTAAAACGACGATAGAAATTTTGCGTATATATGCGTAATTACTTCAAAACACCTGCCAGACGTAACACACAGCCTGAAGCAATTTCTAAATGCAGAGTATTATCTTGTTTAGATTTATATGTTCCATGCTCCGTGTTATATATCAGTATGTCATTTACTGTGTTGCCTGCACTAAACAAATTGATCGATGCTTACCTGCAGGAGCGCAGTCTGTGACGACTGCTGCCACCACAAAAATAAACGGCGCCATCCAGGTCCACGAGGAATAGAGAGCAAACTTGCGCCACTGTTTACCCGCGGATACACGCAACTCGGACGTGGCAAGCCGCAAGGTCCGCCATACGTCGAATGCCATTGTCAGCATCCAAGAAAAGGAAGCCAGGAAGAAGTAGTGAGTAGCGACGGCAATCACCCTGCATGACCCGCTGCCGATCTGCAAGGTGTAATCGACAATTAGTTACTCCATGGAGCAGGGTCCTTCATGAGAAGCTAAATGCTTTATCTGCTAGTCCTGAAATTCCCCGCATTAATGGAACCCGAAGGTTCATCACCGCGTTTAGAAGTGCCCGCCACCTGTCCCTATACTGAGCTCGATCAATCCAGTTCATGGTCCCAAATCCCACTTCCTTAAGGTCCATCTTAATATTATTCTCCCTTCTAAGCCTGCTTCTTCCAAGTGATCTCTTTCTCTTTCCCTCAGATTTCCCCACCAAAACCCTCTCTCTCGACAAATAGAAAGATGTACCTGTGATTACCACGAAGGTAAGCCTATATGGGCGAGAAGAATTTATATCTTTGCGTTCGTAATTCAGCATTAGACGTGGTAAGTGGTCAGCACCACGATCTAGCCGCTTTACTCCCGGGACGAAGCCCTTGGTAGTCATAGTAACATTGTGGTAAACTTACTTTGTCCATGCCTGTAAATATGAATGTAGCTTGCGGAACAGGATAGGACTCTAACTCTCCGGAAACATCACGACAATATAAATAGCCTCCGTACGAATTTGGACGGGAGAAGTGCAAATTCCCAGCACATTCTCAACCCACCCACTCCTGGGGTTTCAGTACCGACAGTTCCGTTCGTAGTTGATAATGTTTAATAACAAGTCATTACAGGCAGTCATTACAGTATATGTAAAGGTGCAGATGTCCTGAGTTGAAAAACGACATAATCTAGATGACGGTATTTGACGAAAGAGAGGGTTCGGCCAGTTTACTATCGAGAAAGATCCTTGATCTTGCCGTTTAGGGACGATTTGGAAGTACTGGGACAGCAAAAAAAAAAGATCCTTGTTTTCCTAACAGAAAGTCACTTTATTGACTGAAGTGCCGAGGCTCAATCTATCACGTGTTGACGCAAGAATTTAAAACGAACATTACCAACTGGAAATCCAAGCAGTATGAACTAAAAATGCAGTTATTTGCATACAGAAATAAGCCTATAAATTTTGTCAATAAAAACTAAAATTGCCGGTCTTGGTAAACAAAGTGAAGATTCGTATATGATTTGTGGTGATCTAGTGCAATATTTGTTGTACGTTTGAAGGTGATCCTTGCAAAGCTGGCACGAAATGATACACCAGTGGAAACAGAAAGAACTAAAACTTACCTACGTAGAGGAGAAAAAAGTCCATTTTCGAATAAGGAAACATATTTCTATTTTCCAGTATTAAGTTTGTGCAGAAAGAATTCGTCTGTGGGCACCTTTCTAATGCCATGCTTCACAAACTGAACTGTTGGTATTACTACGTCAATATTTACGTTCAATTACAAACACAGGGAGGCAAATGCAAAAGCAAGAGCTACCACAGAAGGTGACTTGGGGATTATTACAGATACTTAATTGACTGCGCCACGATAAAAGTCGCTACACTGTTTTTGACGGATAGAAAAACAAGCATGACTTCAGTAAATGTTAATAGGTTGAGGTTTTCTGAACTGCAGTCCAAAATGACTAGTACTGACATACAAATTTCTACTTATGCACTTATTCACTAATCGTTCACAACACTTACCTCTAGAAATTGTCCGATTATGAAGAGAGTGTAGGCGGAGAGAAGTGAAAAGCATAATGAGGCCAGGTTCTTGCCGGACAGGTTCCTCAGTTCGGGCAGAAGTGCAAACGCCGTCAAGTGCAACACAAGAAAAATAATTGAGACGCCAAGACCGGACATTGTCACATAGCTCATATTAGGGTTGAATTTATCTATATATTCGACACCTTCATCCGTGCATATCTCCAAGTGACCGTCATGTCTAATATAAAACTGATCTCGAGGATAAGTGCGATGATAGGCTGGAACATTCGCTGTCCCATCCTCTAGTATCTCATATTCATGTGGCTCAAGAAGAAACTTGGGGCAATGGAGGAAATATTCCGACGTATTGTCGGTTGAAAGAAAATGGCTATTGTTGCGATGTTCACCAATAATTGCAGAATGATCTTCTGTTGAATCTACTACAGGTAAAATGCTGATACAGTGACCAGCAATGTAATCTTGTCCTTCCTGTGAACACACAACCTCACGACACCGTCTGAAGAATGGGTCATACAGCTGACTCATATCAGAACATGCCCGTTCCATGCCCACGATATTCCCAGAATCAGCAGAAAGATCAAACAGCACGGCGAATGCTTTGGGACTGAATTCTTTTGCATAAATCGAAACGCGGCTTGATGCTCTAACACAAGCAAGGTTCTGGACAGGTACGTTATTACATATTGCACAGTGCGCGTTTCTATAACCATCGTTCTGATAAAACACCAGCGCCGTGTATGCTTCACATCTATTCCTAACGTCCGCATTTGTCCAATTGAGACCGCACGTGCGGATGATGCCCGTTGGACAACGACGAACAATGTGTTCTGAAGTATCTGGAAGAACAGGGTCTACATTGCAGTTATAAGTTTTAGTTCCTTCCTGAGAAGGGAGATTGATAACCCACGAATTCTTTACCGCCTCAAATGAGAGTGCACGAGATATGTCAACAATTGTCAAATTGGGAGTCAAACTTTGCATCAGAGTGGGACATTCAATTCTAGGTTTCCATACGTCTGTGCTGTTGGAATGAAGGTCCCCATGACAGAGAGCACAATGTACATTTCTATACGTAAGACCTGATCGGTGGCTTGTAACTGGCATTGTAGCCAATGGATCACGTAGGCTCGGGTTGACATCTTCACACCTGGACCGCGTACCAGCATTGCTCCATTCAGGAGGACATGTTGTCAACATGTAGATGCCACCAAACTGACGCAGATCGACGCAAGTAAAGGATGCCGCACCGCGACGCTGTTCCGCTGCCACGAAGTGTGGGGAGTCCAGACAACAGTCTCCGTAGCGGGCGCATTGAGCGTCACACAAACAGTTACGTTCCTTCCAGTCAACCAGGTGGTCACCCAGACGGGAGCGTTCGGCCCCGGGTTCGTGTTCGCAGCTCCCTTTACCATCACAAGCCCTGAAAGCATAGGATAAACATCTTTGTAATAACGAAATACCTGTCTATGATGTTCAACAACACAAGAAGTGTCGCCGCGTGATATGGACTGCTCTGATTAGAGATTATAACGTTCTGAAGAACAGGAAATGCAACCTCATCACATGACAGTCATGTCCCGAAACACAGAACACACGACCTATAATATTGTGGTGCTATTAAGGTGTTAGAATGTCCCGAAATACATAAAGTCCAACCTTATGTTAGAGAAATGATTCTTTTACTGTTTAATGTCCTGGTATTCCAAAAGGTCTACCCTACATAATAAAAAATTCATAATGAGATGCAAAATGCCTAATTAAATGTAATGCCTTAATATAACACAGCGTCCTTGTTGTTTGAGTGTCACGTGTGAATGTTCAGGATTAAATCTTATTAGTCTAAAAATGCACTTGACAATGCCTCGAATTTTCGGTCTATGATAATTAGCTTACTGGATATTGGTGTAGGCAGACCGATCTTACGAAATAGAAATGTAGATTCACATTCTCACAGGGCCTGACTTAAAATTCTTATTCTTTTTCAATCTCAGATAACGGAGGGGCTCCACGCACTACTCTCCTATACATAAAACAATTATTTTGGATTGTTCCAAAGTATACTCTTCAGTCAATCCCCGTTCTCTGTTAAAATATCACAATTTGACTGATCTAGCAAAGTGTCTATGATTTGATTTATATATATATATATATATATATATATACAAAACCAAGTTAGGACATTTACTCGTAGAGTTGAAAATCTGGCATGTTGTTTGCACTCGTTTAATTATTTTAAAAAACGTATTACTTGCGAAAAAAATTATACAGGCTACAGAATTTGCTTCCTTTCTATTCACAACTTTTGCACAAAACATTTATTATAACATTGAGCGTATATGAAGTGAACGGCGAATTGAAAACTGTGGGTGATGCTGCAATAGTATGTTTTCAGACACCACCCTAGTATGAGGACAGAAGGGCTGAGAAAAGCCATGAAAACACTCAACCAGGCTGGTTTCTGGACCCCGCTCCAAACCTGTGACCTCGCATTGCAAGATGAGATTACATAATCAGTGAAGTACAAATATCTATGTCAGTATATATTGTAATGCAGGGCAACTGGCTTACGTGTTAGGTGACTCGAGGTCGAGGTGACTGACTGCTAGGGGTACGGCCGAGTACAGAAGCCCAAACAGGAGCAGGAGCAGCAGCACGCCGCCCTGAGACGCAGCCGTCATGACGCCTCTAGTGTGGCTCTTCACTTGCCTCACCACCACCCGTCATGTCTGCAGGCGAACAAGTTACAACTTATGTCAGCCACATTTGCGACTTCAGGAACACACGTAAAGTTAATTATGTTCTGTGCTTGATTCATCGTATCACTTGTGATTTGTGTGTCGGGGGTGGGGGGTGGGGGTGGAGAGTGATGGGTGGGGTGGGGGAGTAACTTCAATCCTGGAAAGAACGGAGACAAAGCTGACTGGAGATTTTTAGGTTTCTGTTGAACCTGTAAGAAAAATTCTCGAGACAATACTTGAAGTTAAACCTAGTCCGCTTCCTTCCACATCCTTTACAACTCATTATTCAGCATCACCCACTCACTCGACGATATGTATACCGAGTTATTAAAAGCGCCGTCAAACATTTAAAAACCTGCTTCGCAATATCCAAAAACATAAACACCGATAGAAATTAATTTTACATATTTGCGTAGCAAGGAAATTTCTATATTTTAAGACATACTGCATAATCTCTCTTTCATTTTCCGCAAAATGCCCTTTGTCTCACAATTTTACCTTTCTAGCTTCAAATAATGTTCACTTTTTCATAAACAATGCCCTAAAATTTAAATACTCACCCCGGTTAGGGAAAGGCTACAACTACGAAGACCTGAACAGATGTTTACTGTAACGTTTGTTGCAAAAAAAACGCACTTTATGCAGTGGCAATAAAATGAGATACAAAATATGTGCTCGCATCGTGTGGTAACACTAAGAGGCACATAAAATGATGTCAGTCTTGTATCACGCATTGATTTATGGTTTTGATGTTCGTGTGACCGTGCATCCTTAATATGAAATGACGTGTGAGACCAACTAGAAGTAACAATTATGATTTATTAATAATCCATTAGCTCAACATGTTTCGGGCATCTTCAAAAGTGCTAGACCGTATATTACTGCATATGGTTTCGGGGAGCCGGGAAGCAGGCCTTGCACACACGGCCTGCTTCCCGGCTCCCAAAGACACCAGCCAGCACATCAAGTGCTGAAAACCATATGCAGTAACATACAGTCTAGTGCTCCTGAAGATGGGCATAATGATGCCCGAAACATGTTGAGCTAATGGATTATTAATAAATCATAATTGTTGCATCTAGTTGGTCTCACGCGTCGTTTCATTTATGGCTTATTTAGCGACATTACCACTAACTGTAAGTCTAGACTGTACCGTACTGAACTGTAGGATGACGGGTGGATGAGGAATTGGAAAAGATGTAAATGGGGATGGTCATGGACTAATTTCAGGCAAAATTCTCCTGTATCTCTAGAGGTGCTGAGGAATTTATCACATTATCCCTCTATTCACACTGAACTCTCCAGAATGATATCTTCGACATTTAGACCAAAATCGTACAGGAGTAACAGTACCTATCGTTTCCCCGTGCACACAACATTTCGTTTCAGTCAAATGCTCAATGATGTTATGAACGTAACCATGTGTGGTGAGGAGTATACGATACATAGCTCTTCGTTTTATGAGTCCGTCTGTCGATCTAGTTATTCGTCCATGTGTGTACTGTCCGCAAAGCGTTTTAAAGCACCATAAATTTATTTGCTGTACTTTCTAACAGAAGCAGTACCACAACTCTGAGCCGTTTTCCTTGAACCTAAAAAAAAGAGCAGGACTCCAGAATGATCAGGGCCTGCTCTTCACTGTTTTGTGAAACGTAATATTAAAAGACATCTGGAAACAGGAATTTTAAAATTAACGCTCCTTTTCATACGTGGATAATTTATGATATTTCACTGTTACTTTAAGTCACACAGAGACCGTTTCTTGTCAGTATTGTGTAGCAGCAGGTACACATTCTCTAGGACTTAATATCAAAGGTCTCGCCAACGTTTTACCTTCACACGGCTGTCCATCGTATGTAACCTACACATCCTCATGTTCGGCTTGTAGTCGCGGTTTGTGGGAAGCATATCTTCTCATGGATACACACGAGGTCAAATTTTGCAATGCTATTGCTTGTTCTGCCGGTTTCTAAAAGAGAGGCTGAAATATCTTCAAACCCGCATGTCATTGTTCATTACTGCCATATTACAACAGATAAGGGTTTAGTTTCAAATTAAAGTTTTTGTTGTTTACGAAATTGACTATCATAGAGAGCGACTTTAAATACGGCACAACCAGTCTGTGCCAACTGCCAAACTCTGGACTCAAGCATGTACATGACAACACTAAAACACACACACTGACGTCTATACATATACGCACATATAAGCTAACATACACACATACATTCTGACGTACGCATGTATACATTCACGCACACATATAGGAACATGCGTACGTACTTATATATACACACAGACTTATATACTTTTATATAGAATATGTATATACATACACATACATACGTACGTGCATGCACACACACACACACACACACATATATGACATACACACATACATTCATACATATATACATACAGACACACATGCATGCATACGTACATACTAGTACATACATACAAACATACATATATACATACATACATACATATATATATATATATATACATATATATACATACATACATATGTACACGCATAAACACACATACGAACATGGATGTGTCAGATTATTACCAACCCAAACAGCACGTATTACAAGCCACTAACTTCAGTACAATAAACACGTTCCAAGTTAAAAGACCAGATAACCCAACAGTGCGATACATATTGCTGATAAAAGATTTCTGAAGAGATTTACTTCTAAAGTTATTACTAAGAATACCGAACCATTAAAAATATTCAATAAGTAGTACATAGTATGAACAAACATTTTGAATGGAACGGTTTCTCACCTGAAAATGCAGCACTTAGTACGCATTTAGTGAAGAGGAAGCTAAGAATAATTGAAGGTCAATACTTTGTCTGCTGGCCAATATCGTACGTCACTTCCCGCCACTATTTTATGTGCGTGCGGGCGAGTGCGTAGTTGGTTACATTTTACACGAAAAGCGAGCCGACAGGAAGTTAAAATGATTTCGCCCAGACAAAATACTGTCCCTGTATTTGCACATAATACAGATTAAATGGTAAAGTTTGGCGTGGCACACTGATACTCTTCGTAATGTATTAGTAATGGGTCAACTTAAGAAGAATAACGTGTTTGGGATAAGTATCGAGCATGGATAAGTGAGTGTGATTCCAAAAACGTAAAGGGACCTGTCAGCTTCTTATTCTTGGACTTACATCGGAGTTTAATATTAATACTGATTTTAAATATACAAGGTTGGAGGTGGTGAACTGTTAGCAACTACCTTAGGATATGGTCCAATTGCGGGCTTTCTTAAGCACGGTAACGAATCTCTGAATTATAAAAACGGGGAATTTCGTAACCAGGTAGCAACTATCAGCTTTTCAAACACATCTCCTCACACAAAAATAGTGAATTAATGTGTAAATACGTCGTATGGCTACTATTCACTTTCTGTTGGGATTTATAATGGTGATATTTATGAGTTTAACTTCCCACTCTTTGATGACTCCAACTGACCGTGACGAGTGAGGTATATCTCTGCTAATGACCCTGAGAATTACACCAGAAGTACCATAGCTACTGGCTGGGCCTCCCGTAATCGACAGGTCAGCAGGTAGGCCTCGGAAGATAAGAGACAGCCCGCAGGTCTAGAGGCAGTACGGTGTCAACACCACCACTAGAATTACGTACGCAATGTTCGTACCGCAGAATGAGTGTAACAACCATTGACACATACGTAATATGAACCCCGGATGAAGTAGTGAAGATTTTGAAAAAACGGAGGATGACAAGATTCATGATAGAGTTTGTAAAAAAAAACTTTAAGGATTCCTATGCGTAAAGCAACCAAGCAGCCAAATTGGAACTATAGGAAGACATAGTAGATAGTGAAAGGTGCAACACAGGACAGAGAAGTCAAGGATGCGTTTATTCACTTGGAAGGACATGACATGATCAAAAATGCTTATAAACGTCAGATAAACTATTTCAGGACAGGGGGTTTGGCTCAGAATTTGATTATATATATATATATATATATATATATATATATAATCTAGCACTACAGTATACAGTCGAACTCGTTTATGACGTCACGAAAGTGACTGAATAATTATGTCGTTATGAACGAATGTCATTATAACCGAGAATTAGAATAACATGAGCGAAAGTATTTCAAGGCAGAATACAAGCATGTAGGTATGTTACTTACGTTTTTACGCTATTTTACTCTAATTTAAATTATAATTAGAACTTGGGGGAACAATTTGCTTTACTACAATTGTAAACCTGCGTGCAGGTTCACAGTAACTAATTTAATTACATCAATTAACTGGTAATGCAATAACTCTGACTCTAGAGACGAGGTGTCACAGAAACCGACGTCGTTATGATCGACATTGAATAAGTTTGAAACACTAAAATAGAAACATAATAAACAGGGTTTCTATGTGAATTTAAGGAAAACGTAACAACATTGACAGACAGAGGTGAATGGCGAGTATTAGTCAAGTCTTTGTTAAATATCTTAAATTAAAATTTCCAAGTGGCGCTTGGAATACTACCTGAAGTAATGTGCAGGGAAGAAGAAGTGGAATAATGTGACTGAGAGGAGGCGTTTGAGAACAGCGAAGAATAAGGACATGTTTTAAGAAAATAAGAAGCTCCACTATGTTTAGGAAAGGAGGATATCAAATTTATATAATTAAAATGTTCCGAAATCGAAAATGGGAACAAGAATTCTGAAGTAATTAATGGTTGAAAGTACACGAAGGTGTAGCCTGTTGGAACTTTTTTACATTTAGGAAATAAAAGGAGATAAAAATATTATTAAATGTTTAATTCAAAATGGACACATGTAAGAAAATGAAGTCAATATGGCACCAACCCCATCAGATATTATAGGTGTACAGAAAGGGAAACTTAGAATTTGTGACGAGATGAGGGGTGATGATAGTAGTGCAGCATTATTAGGAAAATACATGTTTGGATGTGTGAGAAAAGACACCAATATAAATTCATGGAAAAATCTTATCTTCGTTAAAAACAGGTGTTAAAACTGACACAGATTTAAGGAAACGTGATCTATGAGTCAAAAAAAAAAAATAGAAACCAAATTCAAATTTAAAAAGTTTTAAAAATTTGTGTATCATTAAAGGCTACTATTCTACATAACCAGGCGTCTTAAACATGCCTACGCAGAAGAAATATAAATCACGCTCCGTTGTTAAGAATGTGCCAATGTCCCGTTGTCCACCCAATGTTCAAGTTTACTTTGCATATACGATTATTGACTGTGGAGTTTGCGGTTGACATTGGCAGTTGTTTGCGCTGAGGAAAGGAGACCTTCTTTTGTTTGTGACCGGCTACCGGTGCATTCCAGTTCAAAACACATTGGGCTGAA
>Ga0123352_10003406_pt1 | contig 22950 bp, 16 predicted proteins | sample TergutLab28metaG_FD_89700 | JGI IMG/M metagenome (GOLD analysis project Ga0123352, IMG submission 89700) | Labiotermes labralis P1 segment gut microbial communities from Petit-Saut dam, French Guiana - Lab288 P1 | ecosystem: Host-associated > Arthropoda: Insects > Digestive system > Gut ...
GGTTCTCTACACCACATGCTTATAGTAAGATCTAAAGTTAAGTTCCCCTAAGACAACCTGAAGATGGCCAGTACAGGCCGAAACATGTAGATGTTCATTACATAGTCATTAAATACACCTCATGTGACACAGATGTGTTTGACTACATACCATTTTCCAAGTTTCACATACACAACGGGGATAACACACTTCCTAGATTCATTATCATTTGTTTTGCTGTGAAGGCTGTGCCTTCCACATGTTGGATATAAACAGAACTTGGTTTCTAACTTCAGCATTGAAAGTCCCCTAGTAATGTTTCTTGTAATTGGGAACTGCATCACATACCTTCTCCAAAGAACTATACAATTCTTCTTTGGCTACTTCATCTTTTTCTTCATTTGAGGAATGTGTTCATAACAAAGTCAAATAGTAATATTTAAGTTTAACCCTAATTTTATGAATTCTTTCATTTACAGGTTAAAAATAAAATAAATTATCCATAATAATGTCTACTAATATAAAATCCTGTTCTAAATTCATGTTTGTCACTTTTATTTCTACTATATATAATGATATAATTCTTTCTTCAAATTTCTTGTAGAGCACATACATCTACTTCATAACTATCCACTCAATCATTGCTCCTGCTCTGTACAATGTGTGTACATTCAAAGTTGCTGTCCATATCTCATTAACCCTTTTCCACTGCCTAGGTCAATTCAACTCAAGACTGTTCTGAGGCCACAATTTGGGTTTCCAAAGAGTTGGAATTTTTTACAGTGCCAAGTTGTTGGCCTGTCACCCAATCCCCAACCTGCAGGGGCAGAACACCATATTTATAAGCCACAGGGCAGGGTGGCCCAGCTTTACCCCAGGCACTGGGTACCCATTTTGGTTGCCTTTTACATCCTGCATGGGCTGCAGTGGGATTATTATATTCCCTGGTCACCACACAGGCAACAAAGGATATCAGAAAACAATAATGCACTGAATGTCAGTAAGTATTTTCAGAATTTTTTCTTCTCTTCAGTATATTGTGAATTTAATTTTGATTTGTGCTGCAATTTCCAAACACATTTTCAAAGACTTTACTTTCTATCTGTATATTATAATTTTGTTCTGCTATCTATAATAAAACATGAAGAAAAATATATTTATAATATTCATTTAAACACTTCATAGTCAGTCATGAAAAAGATGTTAAATTCAGATATGTGCAGAATACATTAAATTGATAATTTTAGTAAAACCATACTTTCTTTTCACATAAAAGTAAACTCTTACCAATATTTATGTAACAATGCATTTAGACTGTTACATAAATTAATTTGTATACTATGTAATACATATTATCAGAAACTTTTTATATCAAATGTTATCAAAAACAGGTGCTGCAAAATACTGTATGTGTAGAGACAGACAAATGGACATAAAAGTAGCCTGAGTATCTTCAGGTACATCTGATTGGAAGTTTATGTTGCTGTCTTCACAGGCAAACAGGATCACAATTCATTGTGACACTTGTTCCTCTTTATTCTCATTTCTGCTGCTAAGTGAGAAACAGATCATAGATTTGGCCACAGGAACACACTCATTTTATGAAATTCAATTTCAAAACTCTTCTGATCATGATATTCTGCATAGCACAAAAATGGCATAACTTCACAAACAAAAATTTATCACAGTTAAGTACTTTAAGAAATACAAAAGGTTGCATACCATAAACACGTATTATCTGAAGAAAACTCTCTTCTAGAATGTGATGTCACACACATGCATACTGACATTTCAGAGCAGTCTGCTGCCTCCAACATAAGGGTTACCTGATACTGAGTCCAAATTCTTCTGGAATATGGCAGTGCATCAATGGGTGAACCCTTGAAAATAAGACAGCTACTCTGTCTAGAAACATTGAGCATCAGCTAACCAATGAGCCAGTGGCACATCTCACGAATACACAGACTGTTAACTATACCACTGCCACTAGCCTAAAATCTTGTACACTCTGATAGTGTTGGTAGCCTCAACACCAAAATGTTTTACCCTTGGTAGGTGTGTGATTAGAATGACTGAAGTCAACCTGACACACAAAAACTGCTTGTAATGATGTCCACTGATATCCCATGCTGCAAAAATTGCCACTCGTGATGCATGGGCACATGCCCATTTCAGCTATGAATTGTGAAAAAGTTCAAGTTACTGACAATGAAAGTTTTTCATGATATACATGATTCTCACAGTGAAAAAAATTATAGTGGAGTCTTCTGGATTTTGAAGCTATGTACTTTGGCCTGTGAGTTGCAAACATTTTGCAGTAACAAAGTACTTCAAATCTTCAAGGCAGAAGGTGCTAACCTGAACATTGTGAAAGCATGCTTCTCCAAAACATCTGTACCACCTACATGACTACACGGTGTCATATCCATTCCAACCACAAAAAACAGTTATTTTGTCGATTTCCATGTTGTACAGAAAATGATATAGCTATTTGCCATATTACTCACATCCATAAAATCTATATTTTTACCATAACTTTCAATGCACAAAGGTTTGGTGCATTTCCTTCTTCACTGTAAATGATTGTAAGAAAACACACTTTCTTGTCTTTCCAGCAATCAGGACTTGTGCCTCTATTCATTTACATTAGGTCCCTTTCCTCAGTTCCTAGGTATGTGGCCTGAAGTATTATTAGCATGCCCCTTCTACTGTAACAAACTGTGCCATAGTTGTTTATTTTATCATCATCTACAAAGAGAAGAAGCAATAAAAAATAACTGTCCAGGAACAGTTTGTGTCTGATGCCCTTAACTCTTCTTGGTAGATAGAGCACTGCATTTTCTACAGGGGTGGTAACTGGTCACATAAATGGTCATGGCAAATGTATTTCCCTTGCAACTGCAAAATTTGTACAGTTTTATTTAATATTCTTTTTGCTTTCTTGGGATGCACTCCCTTGAACTTAACAATTATTTAATTAGTAATAAAATTTTGTACCAGGTGGTACATGTCAAATAGATATTACTGACATGTTCTTTCACAACCTGTCACAACATTGACTTCTTCTGCTTATTTCTAAAGTGACAAAATCTCAGTAAATGTAGAAACCAGTCAGATTTTGACATCTGAATAGACTGGACTACTCATACAATTAGCTTGTTAGTTGACCAATAATTCTTCACTGTCCTAATTATCTTGACCCTGTCAGAAATGTAAGTGCTACAAAATGGCAAATTTCACCAATCACAATATCTGGCTGCCAAGTATTGTTCTTGTTTCTTTGAATTTGTAGTCTGTACAAACTGAGACTGTATTTCATGGCACTTTATCAACTACAATAGTTACCCACTATCAAAGATAGGGTGTCCAGGAAATGATACAGTGGAAAGACTGTGGGGAGAGACAGTTGTGTCCTATGTTATGGTACTATCAAAGCATTTGCCCTAAATAGCATATAGAAGCCACAAAAACCTCAGCCAGTATAGTCTCAAGGCCCAAAGTTTTAATTCCTGGATTTTCCCAACATGAAGTAGATGTAAAAACTACTTTAAAATATTGTTCATCCATACATATTAATTAAGAGCATTCAAATTATTCAAAAACTGCACTGATATGACAAACAAGATTCTTCAATCCAGAAATGTAAACAATGAAATGATGAACTGTAGCCGTGTTGCTACTTATTTCATCATGCCACACTTGATCTGCTGGTACACAGTCATCACTTTTGTTTTCCAATAAATGTGTAGATTAAATATTAGTCATTTGACATGCTTCATTCTTGAAAATCAAAATTAAAAAACAACTCTTCAATCATGTTTCCAGTGATACTGTGCAAACGTTTTGATAAGGTGATACATGCAAACGGCGACTCCCTACAGGCAGGATAGTCCTGAGATCAAATCCTGGTTGGGGTGTGATTTTCTGCGCCTATTCAGACAAGCCCTGTGGCCCTTCCAACCTCCTATACAATGGGTACCGGATCATTCCCAGGGGTAAGGCGGCCAAGGCGTGGAGTTGACCACCCACTCCTATCTGGTGCCAAGTTTAAAGAAAAAGTAAAGCTATCTTCTACTCCCCATCTCAGCCTTCATGGCCTGTTCTGGGGTGAACTTTACCTTTATTTTTACTTTACCTTATACATGCAAAACTGCCAATTTTTAAAGGCACTGTTGAACTGGAGTCAGTCAGGTCCAATATATGCAAGGAACATAATTCGTTCAAATAATACAGTTAAGTCCAAAACACAAAGTTTACATCATCAGTTCAAACAATAATGTGGATAAAGTTTGTGTGCAACAAAAAATATGACCCTTATGCAAAAAGAAACACTACCAGTTACAAAACCACTTACTAGTAAGGAGAGGGATTAATATGTATTTAAAGAACTTCTGAAAGAAATTTCTTATGGAATAATTGACAAAGACTGGTAACAGAGGCACACAATTTCTCCATAAAATCTGTAAATGTGTTAATAATATCACACTCAATATAAGCGATACAAGATCACACACGCCATCAATATCAAAGTTGTCTTTACACATTTGACAATACATAATGCATAACACAGTAACAACGCAAACAAAATTATGCAGTGAACTTAAGAGGTGCCATTATACCAAAGCTAGAAGATACACAGGTAACAGGTAGCTTATTAGCCTTGTGATCACTGCTAGTTGTGTAATAAATCACAGAAAAATGTTTCTATTTACCTAACACTAATATTACTCAGTTCAGTTTCTTAAACAACAATAACTTGTTGAAATGAATCACAGACTGTTTACTCAAAAAATTATCAGGAATATTAAAATTTCTGAATCTGTGAACAGTCTCTTCCTCAGAACCTAAAAGAAAAAAATTAACTATTACACAAATGTACATGAGGAAATAGTGAAACATCACAGTGTACAAGCCACATATAATGACGATTTCTGTCCAACATCAAGTCACTTACCATACAATGACAGACTTCAGAGTTTCCCCTTCAATAACTAATGTAGATGGCTTCTCAGGATCTAAGGAGTCATGATACTCTGGTCAACATTTGTGAATGCTTTATCACTGACAGGTTCTGCACAGTGATCAGGAAACTCTAGTCTCTCTGTTTCTTTGTCTGTAAGCTCACCCAATCTTTGTTCTGAGTTACCAACCATGCAAACTGGTTCTACTTCATTAGATGGTGATTCAGAAATAAAGTTCAATGAATGATTTGCAGCTTCACAAGGGTCACTGACAGGAACACCTTCCTGTCTGCAAGACATAACAGCTAAGAAAGACTGCACCGTCTGCTTCACAGACTCAACCTGGAACAAAATTGCTACTTCATTTCAACTTTCAGCTCGCAGACGACTAACCCTGTGAACGGTGATAAGACTTGATTCACTGGAATGACACTCACTCTACAGAGTACAGTCCCTTAGAATCTAACAGTTCTGGAGCTAGTCAAGAAATTCCTGGAGTTTTAATACAGAAAGTTAGTACACTAACTACTAGAGTAATGGGGCAATGTTCAATGTAGTATTCATACAATGAATTGAAACTTGTCACATATCATCAGTGAATGAGCAGAAGAGTGCACAGGTCGTCCACCTACCAGTCTGTCTGTCCGTCCTTTTTTTTTTTAAAGTGTGATATCACTGCTCACCAGGCCAAAAAGTTAACCAGCATTATTACCAGATTTCTCAGCTCGTGACAGAGCAAGGCCACCAAAAACGGCCAGAATGATGGTAGAACCGCATCTGATTGATTCATCATAAGGTGCCAATGCCCACTGCTTGGCCTGTGTTGCAATTTTTGAATGTTAAAAACATCCTACCCTCCTTATTTGTCTCATTTAGTCTTCTGTGATTCCGTCTTGTTCCAGGGAATGAAATCACAGCTACAAGGGTGCCATTTCCAGCACGTTCTTGATATTCAGGAACAGTCACTAACCAACATACATTGGATTCCAAAAAGCCAGTTCAAACAGTGTTTCCAGCAGTGGCAGAAACACAGGGCCCATTGCACAAACCCAGAAAGGGAGTATTTTGAAGGGGACAACAAGGACCAACATCAAAGGTAAGTTAAAACACTTCACTAGTGAATTTGTCCAAGAACTTTCAGATATGCCAGTGTATACAGCATCCGTATAAAAATGAAATGAAGTGCATAAAAATGTGTGACAAAAATCTATGTGCACTGTTGGATATTTACTTCAGTTACATCTGAACAAACATACACAAAACTGGGAATAATAAAGAACTAGCACTAAATTTATGACCAGGAAACAGAGGAGAGTTCAGCTGTGTTGTACAGTACAAAAGGAATTGGTGAAATCAGAGATTCAGTCACCAATGACTACTCACTACAATGTAAGATACCTTTGACTCAAATACATTAATGATCCATAAATGTCATTAGCTACTCTAAAAATATCCACAAAAAAGTTAAGGTTTTTAACGTAAAACAAAAATGTAAATAAATCAAGGACTACAATTAAAAAAAAGAAAGAAAACTAAAATACCTTCTTAGCAAAGTTGCTTAAAGTCTTAGAGGCTGAGTCAAGACACACTAGTAGTTCATGTACCACTTGTACTTGACAATCAATTACAGAATTCAGGATGGGATCCTTGTGACATATTTCTGCAACATTCTGATGAGGGTGCCCTTCTGTTACATTTGTTTGTGTTTCAGTGTTCAGAACTCGTTTCACCAACATCTGTACACAACATGTTACCAACAAACATTACAATCTTATCAGAAAAGCCACAATATGAGCAGTAAACTGTATTTACAATACACTGATTAGAGTCATCATGTACCATGGGAAACCCAAAGGAGGTATAAAAATTATGGTTCACTGATGCAACAAGTCACAAACAGCTTCACTTCAAAACTTGTATATATTTTACTGGACTTCCCTGTGATTTCACATTCACATTTAATACTTACTAAAAGTGACTTACTATTCTGGATGCCAGTAAAGTTTTCACAAAGCCAAAAGAGTTCAGCAGCAAAAGACGTTTAGAAGAAACCATTTTATTTAAACTGTAACTTGCCTCAGTTCCTTGGCCATCTACCACTCGAACAACACCCTTCCGTGATAATGCAAAACACAAATCATTGACAAACATTTGGTAAGCCAGCATCTTCTGTTCAGACTGACGTGCTACAAGCTTCAGACTTTTCTGAGCCACCTGACTCACTTCCAAGTCATTCTCCAGGTCATGAATACGATCTTCCAGGTCATGAATTAGTTCTGCTGATGACTTCACCTTCAGAAAAATTAATATATCATTAATTAACTGAAAATGAGTCATTCACTAAGTGTTTAACCTTGCACAGCACTTCTGCAAATGCATATGCAGTTAAGATGGAGACCAAGCCTACAAGTGTACCAAACATCTTGCTTTGAGTATCAACACATTCATCACCGGCCACCTACAGGATCATGCTTGTTGTAGCAATATACCAATATGTTCAGCCCCCCCCCCAAAAAAAAACAAACAAACAAACTGCATGGCACGTGCAATGTCATTCTGTATTTCCACATTTTCAGAAATTTACATGATATACATACGAATAAAAAGTACTTCGTTTCATTCCAGGAATCTATACTTGTTGGAAACAATGACTTTTATCCTCAGTTCGTTCATTTAAAAAAGGCGGGGGGGGGGGAGAGAAAGAGAAAAAAGTACTCAGTATTCAATATAAGAAGCTCTACTCAATCAGTGAAGCCACACAGTAATTAAGAACAGATATTTTCAGACCCAACTGACTGTGGAGAGATCCAGTTTCTTCAACACTGTGTCCTGTTAGGAACACCACATGATGGATAAAATCCAGAAACCAGGTAACTGTGTAACATGCCAATGTCAGAGCCCTTTAGAATTTACTAATATCAATAACAGTTACAAACACACTAACTGTAATATGGCCACTGATATATGGAATTTAAATCTCTATTCCAGTTACACATTCCTGTTCCCAACCAGTGAGGAGAAAGCTCACAGTGCACATTGCATACATTTTCTTGTTTCATCAGGAAGAGTTTCAACTGTGCTAAATTAAGCATCACATCATGAAGAAGTATGAAGTGGAGATGCAGCTCCATGCATACTTAACCTTTGCTTTCTCTCTCCCTCTGTCTCCACTAGCTCTATGATCCACAAAGAACCTTGGCGTCCTTTAGGTTCATTGTCCAGGCATCTCAAGATCTGCCTGGTTTATCTTACCTTCAGGTTCCTTAACATTTGGTTGGCTTTACAGGAGGGGGTTGTTAGCCCTATGCCCAACCCCCAACCTGGAGAGCCAGGGTATCCATTTTAGTCTGTGTCATCACCCTTGACCTGTCCAGCAAGGGACACCCTACCAGTAGATGTGCTACCAACAGCATAGCTCTCAGGATCATCCAACCATTCAAGCCCCTCCACTACAGCTTCATACAGCACCTGCTTTATCCTCAGAAAGGATCTAATGAAACATAAAGGACAGGTGACTCGACGGGCCCCAGGGCTAGTCTAGATATGGTGGTGAAAACATCTCCCTGTCCTTACTGAGAATTGAACCCTGATCATCCAGGCTGTAGCCCTGTATTATAATGATTGAGCTATCTCAACTCCTTTCATCACTGCAATCATAAATAAGCACTCCTTTCTTTCTCATTTTCACCTCGTATATCAAATCCATAAACCTTGGAATGATGTCACTTTTGGAGTGCTAAATGCAGTGCACAAATGCATTTATAACTGAGAACTACACTCTTCTGGGTTATTACACAGCAAGTAGTGGTAATTTCTTACCGACATTTGGGGACAACCTATCGGTCCCATCTTCAAGGCTCAAAGTAATAACCTAAAAGAGCGCAGTTCTCATCTACTTTGAAGCAGAAACCTGAAATCATGCATTTGTAACTGCCTTAGAACAATAATAACAGCAATCAGAATGATGACAACAACAACGACGGTGATGATGATGATAACGATGACAACAACAAACTACATTACTCATATGTACAGTTTAATCTGTCTACAGAAAAATCTGAATTAAATAGCAGTCTTCACATATTGAAAAATTTCTTTGGTATGATCTGTATAAAATGGCAACCAACACAAAATTACCAACAATAAAATGCCATATAATTTCAACAAGGATTTATATGATACTTCATGTACCACTGATGAAGGGACACAAGAAATAAAACTTAAAATATGTAGTAACAGTGTAGAGGATGATGATCACTGCATTCTGGGACACAGCACTCTGTAGATCGGTATGCATGTATACAGCATCATGTCACAAGAAACAGCAATCATTGAATTAACAGCCATAAGAACTTTAAATCTCATAGTGTAAACTATCTAATACTTCTGGGCCTATTATATGTGGTATGCATTAGGCAGTACTGCTACACAACTACAAACATGTCTGAAACAGAAATTGTCCATTGGGATTTCATTCTAAGTTGGTGATTCACCTTTTTGTCAGAACTGTACTTTGTATGCAACAAATCACTCTGCTGTTTGCAAGTAAAGCTGGTGGTCATTAGGTGGTTCTAGACATCAAAGTGAAAGAATGATGTAACATAAGGTGTTATTATGGTAGTCACTACTGACAGATTGTGAATTCATCTGCTGTCCACCCATCATCATAACAGAAGCACATGGCCTCGAGGGAATAATGAAATGCTGAAAATCAGCAAATATCAATTAAATTTTCAGATTTTTATGCATGTGACTTCCTCTTGTGATTTTGTGGGTTGTGCCACTGAGTAGTCACGTAGCTGCTTGAACTTCTGACCCAGAACAGAGAGGCAGCATGTTCCTTCAAAACTGCTCATATTCAGCTGCAAGCCTGCACTGCATTACAACCTAGGAAACCATGTTATAAACAGTATGCATCATCTCAAGCCTAACATCTATAAAGTAATATTAACAAAATGAGTTAATTTTAAAGATAACCTTAGAGTGAAAGACTGAGTGTACACCGCTTGGTATCTCAGAATTATGCTACACTCACCTTAGCACATGTGACACTTTCATTACAGTGTTTTAGGTGAGATAAACTGACAGTTAAGTATTACGAATATAGAGGAAACCATTTCCAACTTTAATGCCAACATCACCTTCACATAGTGAATGACACGCATTACAAACAAGGTTCAACCATTGTATCAGTTGTGATTTAAATGACAATTAGCAGTATAATCATAATCTGATGTGGCAGAAATGTCATTATCAGAGGTTCAAGCCAAAAAATTTCAGTGTAGGGTTTACATTTTGCTTGTGAGTTTTTAGGTTTTTGCAGTGGGGTGATTGAGGTACCTGTTCCTCTGGGATATGACCTGACATTTCAGGACCACCACATTGTCTTGAAATGTCGGGAACCATCTACCAGTAATGTGATATCATATCCCTGGATATCTCAGTCTGACTTATCTGAAATGTCATAAAACCCAAGAGACTGGTGCAGTTGGTTAGAATTACATTTCTTTAAATATTTATATGCCTAAATAGTACTCAGCGACAAGCTTCCTTCCAGCAGCCAGGTTCAAGTAAGAAAATCAACATAGATACAAGTTTAGAAAATGAACTGTGTAACAGGTTCATTGAAGATGTATTCTAATATTATAATGAATGGCCTACATTAAATGATGCTGAATGCTACAACAAAAAATAAACTGAAGTGTAATGGCCTCAAAGTTTACACTGCAGTAATTTATTTTGGCACAAAATAATTATATTGTATTAACAAAAGAAAACAGTAATTTCAATAGTTTACTGTACATGAATGTAACATAAGAATGCAGGATGAAAGTTAAGCTTATGAAGATTTTTAGTAAGCAGCATCACAAAACATATGGAACATAAACTCTTATCATAAAATGAAAGTTAAATCATAAATTATTCAGAAAGAAGCTGGTCCTGTTTGTGAAACAAGTCAGCTCTTCACTTTGTATAAAACATTGATATTACACACTCTGTTGGACATTCATTACACTTACAGTACTTTGTAAAATGTCTGTCATTCAACTGAAACCACTTACACATGTTTGGTCCTGTATATGGCCATTGTGGTAACAGGAGGTACCAGTGTCAAGAGATGTGCTGGAGGTTAATCCATTTTCACTTGAAAATGTATGAATATAATTCCTTTTATCTGTCTCTAAAAATCTGAAGAAGAGGCTGCAGCCCAATATCTGCAAACATTACATCAAATACTGCTGTTATCCAAGGTTCTTCTGCCCATACATGAAGAGAAATCACTACAGTGTAACGAAGTAATAATGTGAAATTTCATAAAACATAAAGGTTCAGTCTATTGGCCAGCATTCCATGCTCCTTCACACTAGATACCATTTTGTCATATGATCAACCAGTTGATTTAAAGTGGGAGTTGGTTTGAAAGTCTCCACTTCCTACTATATATCATCTGACAGAAATTATATGTTATTTTCACTGTACATATAAATTTTAGGAGTGAATACTGTGAAGACAAAGTTTACAACAACTTACTCATTAGGATATCCTCAGTTTACTGTTAAAATCCACTATTCCACAGAAATCAGAAATATATTAAATGGGTATATTACTGCATAAACTGAAGTGAAATGAATAAATGGAAAATAAACTGCATGAAATGTGAAACATTCAATGAATGAAAATGGCAAAATGGTGGGAAATTAGATAGAAATATACAGACACAAGTAAATAGCTAAGCTACAGTCATAATGTTCTATGATTAAAATAAAAAAGGTTAAAGTACATTATCACTGCATGAGTACCTCAAGCTGCTTATTAACATATACAAACTGATATTCCCTGTCAGTGTGTACAGCTTGTGAGTGGTGTCTCCAGTGGAACAAAATGTTCCTTTGTAATGATACTTCACATGGGCGAATGGGTATCCATTCAAATGTAACACACTGGCGAATATTTGTCCATCCACGACTATATAAGCCAATACAATCACGGGAAGATGGCTGCATCTGCAAATGCAATATGAAATTATGCAGTATTAATCCCTTCCAAAGTAGCTTCAGAGTTGTTAAATTTATGTATTTCAATAAGGTGCTAATTATCTGACCAAACACAAATTACAGATCTAGTACAACAGTTTTTTATTATGTACTACAACATATTTGGGCTGTCCACATCAGCCAACATCAGGTAGCTATCGCATTTAAAAAAGGAGAGAGAGAGAAGGCTCTCTTTACAGTGTTATGAATTATAACCTTATTCCAAAAATGAAATAATAAGGTTGAAACTAATACACAACCATGTTACAGAATTCCTTAGGTATAATTTATATGGAAACATAAAATAAATGGGATAAAAACCAAGGTAAAATATGATAAAAGTTTAAAAGATAAAAATATGTGTAATGGAAAAGCCTTCACAGTCTACATTTGCCAGAGCAATGCTTAGCATAGTACATACATTGACTCAGATCCTCACACCTTGGCTTGTGATAACCTTAAAATGGAACACTTGAGTTGGATTGCTTATTCCGTTTTTGGAATAATATTGTTACAATTCATAACACTGTAAACAGAGGCCTCTATCCCTTTATATTTCTTTTTGTGTATTCAACATCTACCTGATGATGGCTGATCTGGTCAGCCAAAACATGCTCTAGTGTATAATAAAAGGGTATTGTACTAGGTCTATACGTTGTGTTTGGTCGATAATTAGCACCTTATTGGGAAATACACAATGGGACTATGTCACCCAAGATTATGTATTTCAAATTATCTGGGCTACATTAATGTACCAGGCCAGATTACAACAAGCATTTCAAAAATAAATTAAAGAACTTTCTCCTTGAACACACATTCTATAGTCTTAATGAATACTATCAAGTGACTTCCAAATAAATATATTCATATGTACCATGCAAGACTAATTTATAATACTACAAAGGGTATTGATAAATTAATGTACTAATTAAAATTTAAGAGAAAATTGTACGTTCCAAGATCTAAGGATAAATTTGTAATTGGTACTATGACAAATGCCATGCATACTATGTACATATTGACTCGTTCTGTATCTACAAAGATTTACTAGAGGAAAATAAATACAATACAATACAACATTACCATTTGATCTCAACAGTATCATAAATGACAATGTACCACAAATAATTCTCTTAGAGCCAATCTCTCGACAAATATCACTTCTACTTTCTAAAAATAAAAACATTCATTATTTTGTACAATGACCAACAAATGCATGATTCATTGACAAATTATCACACTCCTCCTAAATGTTTCGACACTTTTGTTGGTCATTGTACAATAAAATAAAATATGCATGCTACAGGTATTAAAATATTCAAATAAACATTCATGTTTTAACATCTTTATTCTTCTTCTACCCCTTTAGTTATATTATGAAATCCAACAAACAAATCACTAACTCATACTTTTCTGTAAAAACAATGAATTTTAAAACACAGTGTTAATAATGATCCAAATTCCTTTGTGGCAGTGGGTTATTAGTTCTGTAAAAAAAGCCTCAACCATTGTTGTTCACCGTCTCAAACCACAATTTATTCAAGTTACTCTCTGTTATACCTGGAGGACATCTTCATCAGCAATCTGAGGAACATACAGTGGAGGAAAGGGATCCACTTATCAAGAGCCAGTAACTCTACAGCATAAACAACCATCATAATCATAACCTCTGGACAAAAGTGTTACATTATATTAATAAATAAACTTCAGAACCATCTGCAAGAACCACACACATAAATCGGTTTCATAAAATACATATTTTGGCTAACACGAGTCCTTAGGGACGTTTAATTCCCTTTCCAAAAATGATTCTCGAAGATAAATGGCGCCCAATTAATTATACAAAATATTCGTACATATACGAATACTTTGTATAATTAATTATACAAAATATTCGTATATATACGAATACTTTGTATAATTAATTTGTCGCCATTTATCTTCAAGAATCATTATACATATATATAAATTATATTATAATTTTTGCGCTATCTTTAAGTCCCACAGGTTAGAGTTAGATGGAGGTATTACTGGAGAAAGCAATCCCACGGTATGTTCAAAATAAACGGACAATGCATAATGTCGGTGTGACATGAGACGCTAGACCATGCTGACACGAACAACAGTTTACGGCAAAATAATGTACGATGAAAAGCCGTAACTCAAGACATGAATGTAACAAACCTCTGCATGCAACACATATTCCAGTAAAATATCTTCATTGAAACAGTACACTGTTTTTACATTACGAAAATGTACCAATTCTGCTGGCATCGTCGGCGAATTAATTAAGTCGTTAATATAAACATCATGAGAAGTCATACTCTTATTTTTCTAAATTTAAAACTACCACCAACACAACCGTTGCGAAAGTCAACGTACCGGGCACGTCGGATGTTCACACAATAGCACAGTTCATACATGACACAACAGGCAAATTGTCATGTAACCTGTGGTTCGCCAGTAGTGACATCTATGAATATAGCTTGATAGTACCTGACGTATTTCCCTATAAATCAGTGCTTCAGGCCCACTTCGGTAGGCTCCTCACCCCGGGGCAAGGTGGTGAGAGAAAGACTGGCCAGTAACCTCCATCTAGTGCCAAGGTTAAGAATGAGTGAAGCCACACCTCCACCCCCACATGCTTTCACGGCGTCTAACAGGGACGACTTTGCCTTTACCATTTCCCCATAGAAGGTAGCAGTTGTGTGTAATTTTGCCAACCAACCACCCTAGGCTGTATGGAATTACATGTTATTCAAATAGGAAACAGATTCTGGGAAATAATTTATTGCATTAATGGTATTTTTATACATTGGAATGGGAAGAGAAATGACAACATTTATATAATTTTGTAATATGAAGCAGTGAATAATAAATTGCAGATGCATATTGAAGTGCAGTCACCCGAGTTCTGTTCAGATTGTCTTTATTTTCACCGAGTTCCTCTGCCACTACACATGATCTTTTAGTCTCTCTCTCTCTCTCTCTCTGTTCTTAATAATACAAAAGTAATGTGAATCAATGTAAAGCCTATAAGGTTAAAAATTACAAATGAGCAATGAACCTATAATGTGTATTATAAAGTAGCCACCCAAGTTCCTTTCAAATTATCTTATTTTCACCAGGTTCTACTGCCCATACACCTGGTCCTCTCTTCCTTTTTTTGGAATTTAATATTATGGTAACATGAAATGGTTTAAAATTTATATGATTGAAAAAGTATAAAGCAATGAGCAATAAATTGGAGATGCATATTTCAAAGTAGCCATCTAAGTTCCTTTCAGATTTTTATTTCATCAGACCCTTCTGTGCTTGGTCCTTTATATTATTCTTTTGGAAGTTTATGAAAGCAACATGAAATGAACAAACAGTAATAAAAATAACACAAGATTATTATTAATTTAAGTCCAACATCATGCACCTGTCTAATGGATGAAGAGTATGTAAAACTTTAAGAATACAAGACTAATTAAAGTTAAGGAAATACAGGGCAGTTAAAATTCATGGTGTGACAATATGCACACCATTAAGCTGGCCATACTGTGTAGGATGCTCATGTAGACCCTCTGCAAGGTGTTTTGCTTATTTGCAGAAGAATTATTGTGGTACTGAGGTGTACATTCCTCGCTCACTTGTGGTCACCGTTGTGTAGCTGCTGTGTTTAAGTCAGGCCAAACCTGTCTATGTCCAACTCACAGAGTAGCTACCTAGATATTCTTGTTGCACACTGTACTTTGTACTTATCACAATTTTTAGAACAAATTGTTGCCCACCATTGTAATAGTGTCTGTATGTGTTGATGACAAGCCTAAGGATAAAAAGAAAAGTGCAGTAACATCCTTCTTAAAGATAGTGGAGGTGAAGGATAGGCTTAGCAGTGGGAAGAGAATAGCTGAAGTGAGGTGCCATAATGGTGTATAAAAATTGGTCTGTTTCATCAGGCAGGATTAAATCATTATGAGGGGAAGCATTATGCCCAGTGCACAAAGCACATGCAAAAATTTCTTGTGTTAGTTGCCATGATCCCTTCCTGGATTATATGGCTGGAAGATGCGACACAGATATGGCTGTCAGTCAGTAGTGATGTCGTGAGGAAAGTCATTCCAGTTAAGGCTGGTCTCAAAACTGGATCTGAAATCCAATAATCCATCATTCAAGGCCATCTTTGCTCTCAATAATGTCCTGGACATTCAAGGAACCTTAGTCTCTGCCCCATCCAAATATCTGACACTGCCATACCATTCTTGCATCTACTCAACTAGGCAATCAACACAACTTTCAAAATGTGTACACTCATCACGCCTTCTGAAGCATCTCGCATGCAAGTTCAGGAAACCTTCATTAATAACACTGAGTGCCTGAAATTGTACAGCACAGCAGACAGCATATTAAATACAAAGAAGTCAATAGTTTTGAATGGCTGATTGCAGAAACTTCTGCCTGAAGCATCTAGGGATGCCCCAATCAGCAGTATGAAATAAGAATATTCTTGTGTTAGCCTGTAAGTTTCCAGAGAATTCCTACATTTGGTTGGGGCTGACACCTAGGAAATTTCTGGTTCTCATAGCACTGAGTTAGGCAAGTATGACCTTCATTAGCTGACAGTGCTAAAATATTACAGATATTCTAATGTTATTGTAGAGAGGATTCAGCTGAAGCAAAGCAATTGAATATCACCTCTCTCCCCACTAAGCCTTCCATCTCCCCATCTGCAGTGCAGTCACTGGATCACCCTGACAACTTTCAGTCCGGAACATGTAAGTCATTCCAATAAATACAAACACAAATATTTTCATGTTTACTAATCATTAATCTACACACCGCCAAATTTCATGTGTCTTTGGTTTTCCAAACTCCATTTCTCCCAGAGGATTTTAACCACTGTGAGAACCTCAAATCTAAGAGTGAAGAAGTGATGAGCAACCTGCAACCCATAAGTATTTTCACACACACTTTGCTTATGCTCCTTCATCAGTGGACTAAGTAAGTGACTTAGTGTACTTCACATGCATAGTTAAATTCAGTAAAAAGTATTTAAGTTGTTACAGGCTTCATGCATATGAACTGGAAGCATCCGTTATCATAAATTTTACATTTGACAATGGAAGGAGTGAGAAAACATGGTGTGATAACATCCAACATCCCCCCATACTCTTTTAAGTATTTTATAATAACAATAACAATTAGCACAAGTGTATTTACATCATCAATCTATAGAATGTATCCGTACTTCCTAAAAAATTATTAGGGACCAAGAAAGAGCAGCCAGCTTCTTATCAACATACTTCCATACCTAAAAAATAATGCTGAGTCCCAAAAATTAAATTATAATTAATTGCTGTATTGTTTTTATTGCAAAAATGCAAATAAAATAACAGCTGTTTTAGTCCCTTAATTGCCTAATACAAATTGTGTTTTTGTTGAATAAATAAAGATTTTTTTTAACAATCAGTTTGCAGTCTTTGCAAAGCTTAAACATTTTCAAATGCCCCCTCTGCAATTAAAAGTTTGCTGTACACTGCACGAAGTATAGTATAACAACACATTGGATTTCCAAGTGATCAAACATCAATAAAACACCTTCAGTGTTTGATGTTTTAGTAGGTAATTGCTGATTTATCATAGCCATGGACTATTATACATATAGATGTGCAATTCCATGCTATGGAACATTTCTGTCTTCTAACATGTGATGCCATGTATTTGGGTAGAAGTTTATCAGAGAAGTATGCTGCCTCCAGTCATCAGGGTAAATTTCATCTACTTCACTCAACCATTCACGCACACATTAATTCCACTAATTCAGAAAATGCCTGAAACGTGTAATGGCTAGTTAAGATTTTATCAGAGACAGACATACACACAATTACTTCTTAATTGAAATTAATGAAAAATATATTTCATCAACTGAACAAGAATAGGATACAGCACTTTAAAATTGAAAGCCTTATCACACTGAGAGAGGTTGCTGCAACTCTGGAATGGATAGTAGACCTGCCTTCAGTGAGTAGGGCAGAGGCCGAGTTCCTTCATAAATCTAAACAGTATGCCACACAACACACTGCAATACAGAAAGTGAGGAAACCTTCTATAAATGTTACCCTGTCATTTGCTTGCTGCTACAGTGCTGATGGTGGCAGTACTTTCTTCAAATGTTTTCATGTATTTTGGTGTCTAACTTCTTATAAGTGCTGTGGAAATGTGAAGTTAATGGGCCGGGAAAAGGTGAAAACTTACACAACAAAAGTGCATGCTTGAGTTCACTTCTCTGTCAGCAAGTGTTCCAAATAAATACAGAAAGACTATTAAACAACATAAAATATTTAATGTTACAAATCACAAGGACACATTTCACGGAGAAATGGTAAAAATACAGGGAAAATGAGAATTCTATATATTTCATGTGGCAGCTGTATTACAACTTCCGGCAGTTATACAGCTACAAACATAGGAAACTTCAGCTATATAAGTAGCTGTAATCAAACTGTAACCTTTGTACAATGTCACATCATAATCCACATTATGGTTGACTTCTTGCGAAAGAAGAGAGAAGAGCTAGGAACAAAGGAAGGTGGCAAATTAATATATTTTTAGATTCCAGTATATTGCACAGGCCATTAATCTCTTTTCCAAAGCCTCCAATTTCATGAATACTGAGGGCTCTTTTACCCTGAGATAAAGTGGTTAGAGTAAGAATCCCATGGCACCTCCCTCAGCTGAAAAGGTTAACAATGCATGGAATTATACCTCCAATCCCACATATACCTTCAAAGCATTTACAGGAGCAACTTCATGTTTACCTTTATATAAACTACAGTACTGGATATCAATTCATTAAAAAGTTGCTTAATTGAGGGGGGGGGGGTGCTGTGTGATGTAATACATGCCATTCATAATGTTTTTAAATTTATTTCAAAATCATCACTTACATCTTCTCTTTTTCCCACCTATGACAACATAACTATGACAGTATGAACTGATGAATCAATCATATTCTTTTACTACAATTGGTAACATTATATTTCAATGCACACTGAGGTTCTGTACAAGATATTTAATTTGCAGTTATATAATGATTATTATTTCTAATTACTGAAGGACCTAAGTGCAAGCAGTGATATTCTTCTAACGAACATAGCAGTACAAAATACGCTAAATTTTAAAACATGGAAATTACCACCAGAGCAAATATATCATGTCTTGTGTCTAAATGTTACTAGTAAAACCTGGTTACATGATGCCTGAAGACAGGACTGCATTTACAAAGATCAAAATTCAATGCACAGTAAACACTATGAGTTTATCACCATGGTTATTTAACTCACCTCCTATACTCATGTTAGATGTAGTTTTCTCTGCAATGCTACACACAATATGGTGAATTCTTCCACTAGCACCTTACTGTGTTTTTCTCATGTTACTCTCCAGGTATATGCAAAACATGGGAACTCCACCTCCTCTGGTATTACTGCAATATGCCATCTGCCTTTCAATACAGAAAAGCTGACATTTTGATTACTTACTTCCATTCATTTTTGGTACATTCTGCTCACTCTAAATGGAGACTTCATTTTCTGGCAACACAAACAAACAATTTTACATATACACCTGGAACACTGTTAACATACTCAGAAATTTCAAAACAATAAATAAACCACCTGGCAGCTTAGCAATGGAAGTTCATATATAAATTAAAAATTTGTAAATTACACACACAAAGAATTCATAACTGTTAAAGAATAAAACAGTAGTTCTCACAGACGTATTCAATTGTGGGAATAAAAATTTTGATTAGCTACTGCAAAAGCACATTCTTCACCACTCTATGTGTATTAAGCAACACAATGCACAGTTCCTTACAAGTCTAAACAGTGGAGATAGGCAAGAAACTTCTTTCACACATAAGTTATAGCTTTCCAGACATGCTGGAGTTCAGGATTTTAAGTTTTCATGGTGGTGAATATTTGGAATTAGTCTTCTGGAATCTGAAGCCTTGTAGTCTGATGTATCAGACTACATGGTACTACATTCCGGAAGCCCAAACTCTTAATTAAGTTTGATAATGAATGGTCTCATTTAGTGTAATGCCACTATAAGAGACACAGTGTGGCCACAGAAATAAATAATGCTGAGACTTGAGTATGATAAAGAAATTCCTTGAAATGGTAGCTACTATGAAAATTATGCTGCTCGAAAATTATGCTGCAGACTGTTTCACCAATTGTGAACACCCACTGGCAGATATAGCACACACACACGTGCCATATGTTTTAGTTTGCTCAGCAGTGTGTTGATATATGCATTCCTTTTACCATTCATACTATTTACATATGAACAAATGGAGAACTGTAATACTGTACCTTATCTGTACACACATGGAATGGTAACAATACCTTACCAGTGTTTTAAGTTCTACTCCTGTTTTCAGGTGAGTGTTCATCGTCAACACAGGGTCTTAAACGGATGCAACAGCATAACCAAGTTTTATAGCAGTTATGACATGACTGATGCAATTCAGTCATTTATCTAAAAATCGTATGTCTGTTCACAAACTTGGTATTACTCATTATTATGTGGTTATGTTACCATCTCTTTTCCACATTTCTTGAACAGACATATGACTATTTAATTACTTCTGGACTGCATTTGCTCAATTTACAATATGATACTCAAAAATCCAATCAACTGTGCAATATACACTAAAGGATAAAGGCATAGGAGTTTCTGTGAATGGCTGTCAATACCTTCACACCACTGCTGTTCTGGATAATTAATCTGTTAGCACAGTACATATGTACATAAAAAACTGAAACTGTCGTGGACAAGCTGTGGTCTGCTCTGTAATCAAGATAATACAAACCAAAACACAACACAGTCATACTCCATTTATACATATAATGTGACTATAAACCACACACCTTAAATTATTTTAAATTCCAATCCTATTGTACTGTCCCTTTTAAAACTGTGTGCTGTTACCTACTAAATTAATTATACTGGCAATAATGTATTACAGGTCTACACCAATGTAATTTAAATTTTATTTTGAACAATATTCAAACACATGAAACAGAAACGATTTCATTATAGCATTAAAACCTAGAACATTATGGTGACCTTTCTTCATATTCATTATTGCCACCATACCCAGTTTATTCAATTCACTATACACAAATGAACAAAACTCGATTGGTAGGAAATTAATTCCAGATAAACGTCTAAGGAGACAAAGCCCTAACAGCTTACCACAGCATCTGCATTTTAAATTGCAACTCCTTGATTTCTATTCAGAGTTTTTTTTTTTTTTTTTTACAAATAAATTCTTTTCATTTTATTTCTTTAAACAAAAAGATAAATTTTACAGGAAACACCATCAATCCATTAGCACAAACGAAAGAACTGTCTTCAGCACAGCAGCAATTATGACATTTTTCATACAGCATTCAGCTTCTTATGGAAAAACTTACTAAGCTCCTGTTCCTGTACTGACTCATAACCGACAACTGATGCAGGAACGCTTGCACATACGCCCACACTGCACATTGCACACTACATAATCCAGATTGCTAACAGTCAAGTCTTACAGCACAAAGGGATGTGCCTAGATCTCTTATTTTGTCAAAAGCTGTCAAGAATTTATTCAGAGCTGCTTAAACATGAAAGAAGTCCATTAGAAGAAAATGAGCCCATATGGTTTCTGTCACCATTCAAAATTCTAAGCCACAGAAAGGACACAAGTCATCATGAAATAATGTGAAAGAAAGATACAACATTTGCTTGGCACTTTCATCCCAAGCCCACTGCCTTCCTTTACCTTGCCGAATACTAACGTCACCGAACATCTATAAATTTCCAGTCCCAAAAGCTTTAAATATGTCTAAACAAAAATAATATATCCACAGTACGGGACAATTTCAACACAACAGTGGTTGGCAACCATGCTGTAATTGAAGTAAAGTTCTTTATGTGGTCATCTACTTGTGTGCTTGATGGACAGGAGAGAGAGCAGGAAGATAATAAAAAGCTTAATATGTCTCGGTCACTTTGTTTTACGCTGCTTTCCTGTTGATGGATACACATGTGGGCTTGGAGGAGGTGGAGGTGGAGCAAACTGAACAGTAGTGGTAGTGGTGGTAGTACTGTGGTGATGCTGATGGTATACTGGCGTGAACACGGTGGCAGAACCCGCAGCAGCTGGAGCTCCACCCTCAGTTCCAGGTAACACTGTAATAAAGAAAATAGATTAAGATTTGCCTGGGAACTTACACTAAATTACATACTATTTTACAAAATATTCTTGAATTCACTGGCAAATTTTTCTGTCATTTTGTACAAAGTCAGTTCTGGTGGTAAAGACACACGATCTGCAGATAAAAACAACATATGAAAAATGAAATATAAGATAATATTTTTAAGAATTCTATACACTCACCTGCATAGGCTGCAGGCTGTGGGTAGACATAACCTGATGGAGGGTAGCCAGCAGGATATGCTGCAGGATACACTGGTGGAGGAGGTGGAGAGCCTGGTGGAGGTGGAGGAGGAGAAATGTCGTCGTCATCATCATCATCATCCTCAACATTGATCTGTCGAATAATCTTCACCTGTAACAATTATACTGTATTGATAAGATACAGTCACACAAATATACAATGAAATATTACTGTAATGCAATCCAGTAAAGATCAATGTTTTCATTACAAAGCAAATAAGTAGAAATATGTAACAAAATCTTACTAAGTTATGTCATATTTGAAAGCCACATAGGCCTAAAATAAATAAAATTAATTTAACATGTTACGGTCTTTCTAAAATTAATAAATCATATTAAATAAATTTTTATAATAAAAAAAACCAACTAGATGCACTAGTTTCTCAAATTTATTTTTGGAATAAAACTCTACATGTTTCAGACAGTCCCTCTGTCCACCATCGGGAGTTTTTCACTGTACACACAGCAATGGTATATGTCA
>Ga0123352_10003407_pt1 | contig 22949 bp, 8 predicted proteins | sample TergutLab28metaG_FD_89700 | JGI IMG/M metagenome (GOLD analysis project Ga0123352, IMG submission 89700) | Labiotermes labralis P1 segment gut microbial communities from Petit-Saut dam, French Guiana - Lab288 P1 | ecosystem: Host-associated > Arthropoda: Insects > Digestive system > Gut ...
GGAGCCATATCGTCCTTGCTAAAGTCACACTATAAAATGTCACATTAATTTCGCTGTGCCAGTTGGGTATTGTGGCAGCATGCCGTGTTGTGTAATGTTATGTTGCGAAGAGTGCCCTGCTACATCCGTAGCAGGGCACTCTTCGCAACTCGTACAGCGAAATTAATGTGACATTTTATAGTGTAACTTTAGCAAGGACGATATGGCTCCCTGATGATGGTCCCAGGACCGAAACATGTCGGAGCTTTTTTAATGTTTTAATGCGTAAATTTTATAAATTTATATGCGTACAGTAGTTGGTATAATAATTGAGTAAAATAGAGTCAAACACAGCTCAACTAATGATTTTTTAAGACATTCTCGGTTAAAATGAATGTGTACATTAGGATTGTACAAATTACGTTTTAAGTTTTCGTTCTTACGGATGCAGCCACGACTTGCATTTAAACCTCTCAGGTCCGAAATGCCCGTTATCAAACACAGCTCAGTTAATTCAGTTGTGTTTCACTATATTTTGCCTACATTTTATAATTCTATACAACACAACGGCGATGACTCATCCGAAACTCCATATAGAGGACCAAATACTTAGGCGCCAGGGTACAAAGTTTAAGCGCCACTTCAAATTTGCGCCGGAGATTTGTACAGTACTGAACTATGCCTATTTCATTTTTATCTGTAATTAAAACAAAGATACGTTTATCGGTTAATGTTACTTTTTATACAAAAATATCGATATATTGCATCATTTCCTTTTTATTTTTCTCTCCTTTCACTCTGTATGCTTGCCTTCCGCCATTTCTTTATCTATTTTCCTCCATTATTGCTTACATTAGCGTCATTCCCTTTTTGTTATTTACGGCTGTCTTGAATTTATTCAGTTACTTTATAAATGTTTATCAAAAACTGGATAATTAATTAACTATGGGCTGTGGAAAACGTAGATGGCAACACAATCGCACGATTCGACATCATGACTATCATTTTTCTGACGGTACTGACAAAAACCAAGAAAGCTTCCGTCACCTTAGCCGGTATCGCAATCGAAATTTGAATCCGGGCCATCCCGGATACGAAGATTTTGGTCCCAGATCCTTCATTATTTAGGAATAATCTTGATTTTTTGGCATTTGATGTGCGGACGGGTGAGATATTTGCATGGAGTTTATATACGGAGCAGCCGTGAGCCAAGCTTGTGTTGTGAGTCAGCAGGTCGTGGCTTGCCGAATGTGCGTCTGTTCCGCTTGACTGTGAATTCTGAAACTAACTCCCTGTATACACTAATGTAAAAAATTTATGTAAATAGTTAGGTTCATTTTTAAGGTAACGAAACGAAAGGAAATCAAGGATTCTGACTGAAGTAAAGGTAAAGGTAAAGCAGTCCCATTACAGGCCTGAACAGGCCTAAAGGGTTCCAGGAAATAATGTGAAATGCCAACGTGATGCAACAAGGTAATTTTATTGATATATTCTTAGTTCTACGTGTTTCAGGCGCATACGCCCATCATCAGGAGCATTAGATGTTGAGTTGCAACATCTAATGCTCCTGATAATGGGCGTATGTACCCGAAACATGTCTAGCTAAGAACACATCAATAAAATTACCTTGTTGCATCAAGTTGACATTTCACATTATTTCATGAGGAAGATGCACGGTCAAATAACCCTCAAGGGTCCAGGAAGTTAAGTTTACCAGATTTCGTGACGACGGCACGGGATTGTGGTAGGTTGTTAGCCTTAGGCACCGGCCGCCTTTACCCCCAGGAAATGCACCTAGAACTCATTTCTTTAGAGACTGAATCGACCCCAGGTCCCATAGTGCGATCGGAAGGATTTTATGTCAATAAAAAATCGAGTGACACCAGCTGGGATCGAGCCACCGACCTTCCGATTTCTAGCACAGCACCTTAAACACTGTGCTACCACGGTCCCCCCTGACTGAAGTAAATGGAATTTTAAAACAAGAAAGACAATGGACGTGTGACGTAATATTGAGGCGCATTCGCATAACCATTGTCGTCTTGGAAAAGCAGTAAGAATTACACATTCGGTGCTTGTGTTTGTAGCCTTAGATATTCAGCAAGCAATGCACATGCGCCTTATTGTTTTGTCACCTCTGGCCTATCTGGCTTTACCATATTTTTCTACATTATCTCAAAATTGGCACAACTTCCGGAAAACAGCTTCGAACATGAAATATGTGTCTTGATTATATCTACAACTTTTGTCTCATCTATAAAGTTCATTGTCTGAAATATTTTTCATTCTAAAAATAAATGAGCGAGATAGTATCATAGGTGTACATAGATGTTCACGTGAAGTGACGCTGTGTTTGTCAGATTTTAATGAAACTTCCAGTTTCTCAACAGACATTCGAGAAATACTCAAGTACCAAATTTCATGGAAATTCATTCAGTGGGAACCGAGTTGTTGCATGCGGGCGGACGGAAAGACAGAGAGATAAACTGGCATTACAAACCTAATAGTCGCTTTTCGAAATTTTGCCAAAGTGTCTAAAAGTGTTAATGTAATACAGAATACAATATTCGTCACAATAAACCTTTTACAATGAGCGCAATACGCATACTTGTTTATAAAGTCCAGGATTATCTAAGTGAACCAGAATTGTTTTCTACTGTTTCGAACTCAGTGTGTTCGTTACCCCAGCAAACGTGGACCATTTCTGCCAGACAGACTAATAAATTCCGACCTCCAGTCCACCCTTTTTGTACATATTGTTTATTGAGCGTATCAGCTTGCCACAAAAATTCCATGCCACCCGGTAGATGAGGAAAACTTTAATTAATAATGTTGATTGCTCATTATTTCGACTTCATTTGACGACAGCCATTTTGTTTCCAATTATCTGGACCAATAATTTAGGTACCAATTAGTGTACTACACAGTATTATATGTGAGATGTTGTCTCTTAACGCCATAAGGACTAATGGTAACTATTCGTACCGCCAAGCTCAACACTAATACTCTTCGTGTTGCTCATTTATTTTACTTGTGTGTTCAATAATATTCCTACCCAAAAATTTTTAAAATAAACAGTTACTGTTTCCATGTACACTATTTATGTATTGCTTTTCGTAACAGAAGCACACTGTGTTCTCTGTGATGTACGAACTGAATCTTTATAACACTATATTCGTAGTTTAATTTTAGTCGTCCAAGGCCCCGTCAGTATGTGCCAATGTGTACCGATTGCTTGGCGTCCAATAAATACATAATTACACCATCAAACCAAAGCATTCACTTCAACATATTCTCTTCATTAACAGGCAGTTGTCGATTTACTATCATCAGCCTTTTACAGTCTTTGAGGTAAACAACATGAATACCGCAATCTTGTGCATATTGCTTAGATGAGGTGTAACAAATAATTTCCGTTACTAATGAAATATTCCACTAGAGGGTAATTTTCATGAACTTTTTAAGATCTTGTTTTCAGGGCTTTTCAGATGTTACTTTGAGTACAGTTTAACGAAGAACTTCAGTGATAACCATGGTGACCGCTAAAGTCATTGATCTTGAATCAGTAGCCAATATAAAGTCCGTAGAATCTAGAAAAAAATTCCTTCTGAGATTTTTACGACCACATTACGCACCCCATATATTTTAATGTCGCTTTGGGTTATGGGTTAAGTTTAATCCAGAAATATAAATCAGACTGTGGTATTCCAGTACGAGACCCTGGGAGATAGAAAACCCACATCGTGAGGCTTCCACAGGTGTTGACACGCCGGTGAATTTAAAAGTGTCGGGTAATAAATGACAATTGTCAAAATAACATTTGTACTTGTAACAAAAAATTACTCGTTTCTTTGGTTATTTATAATGTTTCACCTGAAGTAGTGAATAGGCTAAGGGCTTTGTTCTGAAAATATGTGATTCGACTCCCGAAAATGTCAAAATTTCTTCGCTTTTCAATAATGACCAGAGAGTATATTGGGCTCCCTCAGCATTCTATTCAGTAGAGAGCGACGACTCTTTTACCGATGATGCAGCGGCCGGGACGCAAAGCTGCCTACTCACTTCACCCCATTGTTTAACCTCGTTGCTAAAATTAAACTCCAGCTTTGCTCGAATGCAGTTGTGGTTTAAAGATATTTTACCGGCCGTAATTGTATTTTGGGTCACTAATATGAAACCTCACAGCCCAACGTTTCATGACCAAGTGGTGTCTCACTTCCGAGTGTCTTTCTTAATAAGTAACTCCAGAAATTTCCATGGCCTTGCAGCAGGTTCTACAAGAAGTATTATGAAAGTCATCTGCAAAACGTATATTTTGAAGACACGGCGCCAGAAAAATATAACGCATTGAAACAGAACAGGGCTTCTTATTTCTTTAACATCGGTGTAAAAAGTGTTTGCCTTGACTGTTTATGTAAAAACTGCTAACAGCGATCTCTTACGTAATTCAGTTAAAAAAATACAGGAGTGGAATTAAGTTGGGCTGTATTTAGTAAATACTTTTTGTCTTCCCTCGGCGCGTCGTGACGCTTGGCATCGGAATGAGTTGTCCTGGCGTACTGCCACGGAATGCCTTCAAAACTCTTCCTTAGTGACTCACTTCTACAACTATAAAGATGTTGACATTTTCTCTCCGCTCAGAGATATACGCTTTCCCCCAGACCCCACAATATTGTTATGTGTGTTCTACACAGATGTTCAAACGAAGCAGGTACATTTAGGTCTTTGGTTTCCCCGTATTTCCAATTAGCAACAGGACCAATATATAGGGATATACTAGAGTATAATATACAAAAGTACTTCCCCTGAAGCATGTCACAAATTCTTCTTTGCGTTGACATATTAAAAGAATTTGTAACATATTTTGGGGGTCCCGATAGTGTAGGCGATACAGCCATTCGCTACGGAGTGGACAGTTCAGTACTCGAAACTCCGTGCGGGAAGTGATATTTCTGTTCTCCACACCCGTCCAGATAGGCCCTAGGGCCCAAGCAATCTCAGCTGTGGTGGGTACCAGGGCTCTTTCCCAGGGAAAAAACAACTGGGGCGTGGAGTCGATAACCCACCCCCACACAGCGCCTATCTTAAGAATGAGTACAGTTATATCCCTACAATCTTCATCTGTTCCTCCTCTACGGCTTGTTATGTGGTGAACTTTGCCTTACGTATTATAGGTTGGGCAGTCGTAGTGATGTACAGTTTTGCTCCTGTTTAGCCATAAACTATGTTTGGTGCTGTGGTCTCTTAAAACTCTTCCCTTCTGGATGTCGTCGATGTCCACGACGTAATAAATGTCGGGTGCCTGTTCCCACGGTTCGTTCTGGGCGGTCAGACGGTACAGTTTACAGGCCTTAACCGTGTGTAGACGTAACCTAGAATGACTTTTGTTATCTGTGACCCATCAAACATGGCCAGCAGTCCCAAACGCAACTTGATGACAACGGTCGGAAAAAAGAAATCTCTTTCAGGAGATATTTTTCTTTTATTTATCCTCATGCTTCATGTATTTTTGTTTTGGGCTTCTATCTTTCGGCACGTCTCTCTCTCTCTCTCTCTCTCTCTAGTCTGTAATGAATCTTACATTCGAATTTGGAGCGTGTTTTTTTCTGACAAAAAGTAGCAGTTGATTTTATTTCGTCATGGACACAACCTGGAAAGTAGAATGGCCCCCTGCTGACTGTTATGAAGTTGATTCTACTATGTTTTAAAAATGAATGGAACTGAAATTCAGTGTCTACAGCTATTACATCAGTAAATGTAAAACACGCTTATCTTTATTAACTGATACAGTATTGAATAAAGAGAGACCAACTTGATGTCACTTGCTTTATTATTTCATTATTTAATGCTCATCATGTTTCGGATGTTAATACATCCATCCTCAGGAGCTTGCGACTTATTTGTCGAGTTATTTCGTGGGTTGTATTGCTCTGGTTCGATGTGTGTTGGTGTTACGTTGTGGTTAGGCTGGGATGGTGTGGTATCCGTATGCAGGCTGAAGCACTACTAGTGCTTCAGCCTGCATACGGATCTCGTATGTGTCATAGAGGTTGGGAGGTGTGGGTACCCACACCTCCCAACCTCTATGACACATACGAGATCTCGTGCCCACCTCACCTCCTACCTCACCACTATATGCAGCACATAATAAATCCAGTATAACTGCTTACTAAGTATTTCATGTACAACCTGAAGATGGCCATTGTCAAGCGCCGAAACATGTAGTTGTACCTTATGTAGTAATATTATTTACATACCTCTACCAACAAATAAAGTTGTGTTAGACAAGTATATACGTTCCATTCTAGTTAGCTACATGTGTCTTTTAAAATCAGCCATTCCCAATTTAATTCCACATAATTTTTATTCCAGATGTACTGAATACAGTGATTTTAAGTACCGATTTCAACTTGTAGATTTATATAAACATTTCCTATTGCAATAAATGTTTTTATTACAATTCATTATCATCCTTTTAACGTTCTGAAAATCTGTTAAAGCAGCTTGCCCAAATGGTATGCAACATCCTGGTACTAGCTTGTCGAATTCCGTTGTGCTCGTTAAAGAAATGCATAAAACTGTATTTTTTGTGTACCAAAAAGAAGGTATTGAAATAAAACGCAAACTTTTATGTCAATAAACGGTGTTTATATAAAACTTAATTATATTGATGTGTACATAGTGTCACTGGAATGTGTCAAGCAAATAAAAGCTTATGTATCTGTGTTGTTTGCGTTTTCACACAGCTCATATATAAAACACATCTGTCTGTCCTGTTATTTGTTTTAAATTAAATAAAAAAACAGGTTTTCTTGATTTTTAATGTATCTATAATATAATATCGATCTTTCCTTTCTCATTCTAACTGTTGGAGATTGTAAAAAAGTAAATTTGTCCCCGCCTAGGTCGTACAGGCAAACAGGGTTACCATATGCATAGCGTCAATCATTTTTATCTTGACACCAGATGGAGATGGATGGTCAAATTCACACCATAACCGCTTTACCCCTCAGGAAAGGATCCCAAATCCGCTTGAAGTGTAGCTGAGTGGACCTCAGAGTCAATCTGGACTTTCTGGACGAAAATTCTGTTGTCCCTGTCGGGATTCGAGCGCTGGGTTGTCCAAACCTTAGCCTAGTCACTACACCTACTATGATATCCATACTTCATAGCGCAGGGCAATATATAAAATGTTATTTGTCTACGGTGGCTTCTCCTCTAGAGATGCAGTTATAAATTAATGTACTCGAAGTTCATTTTGCTGTTCGCAGTACAGACATGCGTCTCTTATCAACGGAGATACGTTCCGAGAAAAGCGTCGTTAGGCGATTTCGTCCTTGTATGAACGTCATAGAATGTGCTTACACAAACCTAAATAGGATAGCCTGCTACACACGTAGTCTATATATAACCTATTGCTCCTAGGCTGCAAAACTGTACAGTATGTTAAAAAGGTAAAGCAGTCCCTTTACAGGCCTCGACAGGCCCAGAGGGTTCCAGGAAGTTAAAGTTCCCAGATTTCGTGACAACGGCACATGATGGTGGTAGGTTGTCAGCCTTACGCACCGGCCACCTTTACCCCCAGGAAATACTCCTGGTACTCATTTCTGTCAGAGGTTGAGTCGACCCCAGGGCCACAGTGCGATCGGAAGGATTTTAGGTCAATGAAAAATTCACTCACACCAGACGAGATCGAAACAGCGACCTTCCGATTTGTAGCACAGCACCTTAGCCACTGTGCTACCGCTGTCCCCGTACAGCATGTTACTGCACTGAATAATGTAGGCAATTTTAACAATGGTAATTATGATGTTATATTATAATATCTTAATCTTATGGTATCGCTGTCGTAATGCGACCCGTCGTTGACCGAAACGCCGTTATGCGGCGCATAACTGTACTTGACACACGCTGCACGCGTGGCAATAACAATAAACACGTTTGATATCACGCATGGATTTGGCAACAAATAAATAGGGTCTACGTGCTGCAGGACGCTAAATGTAATGGACGGGGATATACATGCATAAAAAGTGAAGTGTTCTTTGTAGATGTCATGAAGGCGTATAGAGAGAGAGGAGATACAGCTACATTTATTCTTAATCTCGGCGCTGGAAGGAGGTGAACAGTTAACTTCGAACAACGGTCGCATTACCTCCGGGAAAGAACCGCAGTACCAACTGAATGGCCGTGGGCTCCGCAGTCGGTCTGGGTGTTTTGAAGAAAAGAAGTCTCTTGCCCCTTTGCCACTGCGGGATTTCGAGCTCCGGACCGACCGGTTCATAGCCTAGTCCCTATATCCACTACGCTTCTCTGACTCCTGATACAAATATATTCAACCAAAAAATTCTGGGAATTTTCTTTCTTTTCCTCCCCTTTTTTGTTATTAGACTACACGATTGTTACAAGACTAATGGCGGCGGCAGTGCTTTTCAACTGCAGCTTGTTGCTTCGTATGGTTTAATAATAATAATAATAATAATAAACTGCAGTTGGGTTGTCATCCGGTGGCAGTGGTTATTTTACATGTATACAAAATATGAAATTCGATACTAATAAATTTAAGTCGGGAGGGCTACATGAGAAGCATGTAGTGGCAACTTGGAATATTAGGAACCATCTCAGCATTTGCTTATAGATACAGGGAAACCAAGAAAAATCTGTGTCGAGGTGGCCGGTCGCAGGACCTTCCGAGTACTGACTTCTAGCCAGCAGTCCGGCATCTAATAACAATGTTAAGTGGTCACTGGTATAGAGGTGAAATCGTCGCTGTGTGTAATTAAGTACCCTGCCTTGAGCTCATAAGAGAGTAGAAATACAAAAACATTTTCGAAACACTCTCCTTTTATGGACTTCGTAAACTAATGATTAAACACGACGTTTCGGAAGACCGGTCATATTTCATCTTTGTCTAATAAAACAAGATACGCATGCGGGTCCCTTAATCCAGCTACTCTCAGCCAATGGGCGAATAGCTTGATGCCAGGGGTACGTCTGTTGACTCATTTCAATGCCTGACGAAATAAGGTATCGAATTCAGAATTTTTTAAATTTTTATTCTACGACGAATTTTTTTACAAAAAAAAAGTGAATTATTTCGGAATAAAAGACGTCATCAAAATCATCTAGAATCGAAAAGTTTCATTACTTTTTTAACACTAGTAATAAATATAGGCGATGGTCCAATTTAGGCCCCTGCCACTTGAACTCTGGGAAGAAAATTCCCAATGTCCACCGCGTATAAATCTGGTCGGGCCCAGAACTGGTCTGGCAGCTGAAGAGAAGATAAAAATATCTTTTTTTTTACGAGAATCGAAACCTGATGCGTCTGCCGTCTAGCCTTTAGCCTAGTATCTCTAATTACTAATAATTTTATATTAAAATCAGTTGCTAACCAATGACATTATTTATCGTAAAATTAGCACGATATTACGTGATTATTGTCCTATTAAAAATTAATAAAATTCCCAAGTAAAAATAATGCATTGTAGCTATTGATGAACAGGCCAGTTTCTTAAACACTTTATTATCCAACTAATGCACAATATATAATATGTAAATACAATTAAAATTATAAAATATTTAAAAGTGCTCCAACAAGTTTCGGATCACAGAGGATCCATCATCCGAGAGCCTTGTACAGTGCTTGTCTAAAAATTACAAGAATGATTCTATCGTGTCTGTTGGCATGGGCAAGGTTGGTGTTATGGCAGCATATTCTGACCCGTTGTGCGTGTGCGTAGTTCACTGTATAGGGAGGCACACATACAGCGAAGGCACCCATATACAGTGAACTACACACACGCACAACGGGTCAGAATATGCTGCCATAACACCGACCTTGTCCATGTCAACGGACACGATAGAATCATTCTTGTAATTTTTAGCCAAGCACTCCCTGATGATGGATCCTCTGTGATCCGAAACATGCTGGAGCAGTTTTAAATATTTTATAATTTCAATTGTATCTACATATTATTATATTGTGCACTAGTTGGATAATAAAGTGTTTAAATGTCATTGATGCACGGTGCAAACATGAAGAAGGCCAGTTTCTCTTAACCCTATACCCAACATTGGTGTCTGAAAGTTCACTTAATGTTAATAAGTTTAAAAGTCTGTGTTGTTTGAAGTTTGAGATTTTTATTGAGATGTAAAATTAAATATAAGTCTTTAGATTGTGACACATTGCAGTATATTACGTGGCTAAGGGCTTTTATGGAGGAACCTGTTACCTCCATCTTGTGTTCTATTCTGAAAATGGAGGCTGAAGGTAGCTCACACATGCTGTTAACCGCCTGCGACACCATACGTTGTCATAAACAAGAACTCAACGATCTAGATAGGTCCAGTATCTGCTCATGTAGACTGCTGCACGTGTAAAAAAGAAACAGGAGTAATGCAAGAACAGTCCTGTCATATAACTCACAATGTTAGTCGCTGATTTCTTACGGCGAGGAAACCCGGATTCTATAGCATGGTACCACTTGTCGGGATTCGTATTGGAGAGACTGGTACCAGAGCAGCGTTTGTATAAACCCCAGGGGGGGGGGGGTTCCCTGCCAAATGTTCCATCAGGGTCCCATTCTCATTTATTACCCCACACAGTCTCAACAGGCATTTTGGGTGTGGCGGAAACACGACATTATTTTACCCCACACCTACAAGCAATTAATTTAGGGAAAACTGACCCAGAGTGCACAATTTCTGGCCCGTTTATTCCCTTCTATATATTATCTCAAAACCTTATGACTTAAAACGAATAATAATTCTCGATATGCATTATATATTTCTTATTTGTACAAAGTTTATTCCAAGCAATTTTTGTACTGGTAATTGTTTAGTGCGTTAGGCGAGGAGTAAGCTTGCTAAAAGCTAACCCATTACAGGCCTGGAGAGTCCCTTGGAGTTCCAGAAGTTTGACGCTTCTAAAAATTCTAGATATTCGGCACATGAAAATGGTAAAGTTGTCAGAAAAACGCACCGGCTGCCCTTAACCCCAAATGATATTCCTGGTACATATTTCTGTTAGAGGCTGAGTCGGCCCCAGAGCCACAAAGCGGCCGGAAGGATTAAGTCAATGAAAAATTCCAATGATCCCATCTCTTTTCGAACCCGCCGCCTAACGGCTTGTAGCGCTGTGCCTCAACCAACTACGCCACCGCGTGCCCGGAATAGGCTTGCGGCACACCTAAGTTCGTGCAAGTCTTCAGTGTCTGTTACTTCTGTCAGATTTATTAAATTGCTCAATATTAAATTTTTTTGAACTTCTTACAACAGTTGAATTCTGTAATCCTTTTTGCGTTTTGCAGGTAAATAGTCGGACAGACAGACGGATAGACAGACCAGGGAATTCTAATAGGCTCTCCACAGGAACCTCAACAAGTCTGTACAATAAACTATATCATTATATTGCAGTCACACACCCTCCTACTCGGCACACTACACTTAAGTGACTGTAAATTCTCGCACTTCCATGTCGTGTGTATCTTATTTCTTGGACTTTTGGAGTTCTACGCTGATTATTTTAATGTGTTTGTTTCGACGTTTCGGAGAGACGTGCTACCTACACCTTCAGGGTCCTTGTATTAGGTCCAGGTGGGTAACGAAGGGAATGACAGGAGGGAATATGTTGATTATATATAGAGGTTGGGGCGCGCTGTGACGCAGTTGGTTGAGGCACTGTGCTACAAACCGGAAGTCCGCGGGCTCGATTCCCGATGGAGTCATTGGAGTTTTTCACTGACATAATCCTTCCGGTCGCCTTATGTCTCTGGGATCGACACAGCCTCTAACCGACATAAGTACCTGGAATATTTCCTGGGTGTAAAGACGGCCGGTGTGTAGGGTTGACAACCTTACCACCTTCATGTGCCAATTTTCTTGAAATCTGAGGGCCTCAAACTACTGGAACCCTCAGGGCCTGTCCAGGCCTGTACAGGGATTGCTTTACCTTGTACACTAAGTTTGCAAGGATTGTGGCCAATCTGAGCTACGAAAAGGAAGAAGGGATAGATCAGAAGACCTAACCCGGAAGGCTGTCACCACAACACTCTTTGTTCCAGAATCGTCTCCGATGTCCGCACGAAACTTTCCGCCTTCCTTCTGGAACAGCAACTACCAAGCCAGCGCCGCCACTGTGACGTCACACCACCCAGCAGCAGCCGAACTGTACGGAGACCCTTACCACCACCACAGCGCAGCTACTGCGAGTTCCGACCCCTGGCATTCCCACTACCAGCAGTACAGTGCGGCCGCTGCCCACCACCACCACAGGTACCTCTGACCTCCGGTATTTTTGGGATTCAATACATACCAATAGTACATTCCATTCTACAGAAATTCCCGGTCAGGTATGCCCACCTCAGTTTTGAATATCGACCATGATGGTGAAAAAATGTTCAGATTACATTTAACCCTGAACTGGACATCCACAGAATTATGCTGGCGTTATGGTATGATTGTGTTAACCAGTCATTCATGTGCGTATTTGATGTCACGAGTCACTTCGATTTGACAGCGTTTATTTCATCCGTATAGGATGTATGAAATCCATACAATATATCCACCCTCCCTCTGAATCACACTGGCTGCGTTTAATTATAACAGTAATGTCTACATTATCATTACGTAAAGAACAAATACATGTTTCGACCCTTTTCATTGACCATTTTCAGGTTGATAAAAGAAAAAACTTAGTAAGCAGCTATACTCGAATTGTGTGGGCCGAAACATGTAGTTGTTCTTTATGTAATAAATTATATACATATCTCTACCATCATATAGTTGTGTTAGACAAGTATATACACTCCAATCTGGTTTATTATAAACACAACTGGGATGACGAACTTTATGATTTATATTATCATATAAAGGTAGTTAAAAATTTACACAAATGTAATAATTTTGGTGTATAAATGTAGTTATAAACTTAAAAATATACATATATTAATTTCTGGTGCTTGCTGTTGTAGTAAGTGAATTTGTAAATATAAAATTGGCACTACATCCTCTTATATCACCACTCACATCATCGGGACAACGTAACTGCGCCTCATGGGCGTCCCAACCTCAGAAGTCGGTTACACACTGCCATGCCCTGGAGGGAGGACCACGAAGTCCACAAGGACAGGTGGTGGCATTGGACAAAAAAAAATATTACTTCCAGCGCTACTTTCTCCATAAGACACCTGAAAATATTAAAGACCCGCAATTTTAATACATTAGCAAAAAAGTTAAAATCAGTTTAAATTCGGCGAATGATATCTGCCGACTATTTCAAAATTCTGTATTTTTTGTCTGCTCCCTTAAATCGTAAAACTCTTAAATTTGTGTTCAATAACGTCATTCCGAAAAACGTGTCTTTTATGAGATAATGTGTAAAAATAGGTTAGAGCCGGTAAAGCCACGAATGACAATATACAATGTGGCACAAGCGCATTGCATACTGGATTAGTAAGGCTACAGCTACTCGCTCAGAATATTTCACAGTTCTTGCTTTTGCACTGCAATATTGGTTACTCGAACGCCCCTTAGTGTTACGTTTATACGTACGGCTGTCCTGTTGGCCATTAACCCCATCCACTAGAGTACAGTACACAGAATTATAAATTCCCCTGTTGATTTCATGACTGTCAGTGTTAGGGTCTCGGATTAAAGAAAGGATTTGGGGCTAAAAATATGGCAACAGGATGCGAAGGAAGATATTGGGGTCTAAGTGAGACGAGGTGAGACGAGGCTAGAGGAAACTGTGTAATAAACAGCTTCTCTACTTACTCCTTGCTAAATATTCTTAGATTAATCACATCCAGAACAATGAGGTGTCCGCGGCTCGTGACTCGAACGGGGAAAAGACAATTCTGTGCATGGGAAACTTGCAGGAAAAAGGACACTTACAATTACCAGTCTTAAATTAGAGAATAATATTAAAGTGGGTATTAAGTAAACAGAGTGCGTGGGAAAAAATCGTTTGGCTCAGGATAGGGACAAATTTTGGATTCTTGTGAGCAGGAAAATGAACGTTGTTTCCCGTCAAAGAGGAGATTTTCTTGACTAACTGAGGATCTATTGTCCTCTGAAGAAAGACTTTGCTACATGTAGCTATTTCGTTAGCTAATTAGTTAGCATGTTTTACTAATCATGACTTTTGCTGCTCAAGGTATCTATTACCATGCTACTATAGTCGCAGCTTTTGCGATGGTTTTCGTAAGAGACCAAACTGCAATGTCACTTATTGCACTAAGTCAGAACTTTGCACTAGATTTGTGAAAGGTTAGTCGCGACATGCAGCACACATGAAGACACTTATTTAGGCCTATATTATTTTAGGTGCTTGACTTTAATGGTAGGTACTTCTAGGGAGATAGAACAAGATGGGAGAGCGCCAATTAAATACACATTTAAAATTTAAGTTGCAATGGTTTATACTGGATCGCGGTGGCGTGAGTGAAGGCCCATTGACCGGGGTTTTGTGAACATAGTGTGAAGTGTTTGAACTTGACGCAACAAAACCAACAAATGCACAAGTATGATGTATGTTTTATCACTTATTTTTAATTACCAACAAATTTCGATCCCTTTTATGATCAGGATCACAGGAGCTTTACAAGTGCACTAAGAACACAGTACAGTGCCACCTTGCGAAGCTACCCTTGCGATGATCGCAGTAGCGATCCAGAAGTGTTGGTAATTAATAATACACTTACATGACAAAACACGTGTTTATACACCTTGAATTGTTGCTTTTGTTACGTGAGTTTAAATATTCCTTTAATGTACGGATATGGAACAAACTAATTTCATGGTGTCAAATATTTATTGAGAAATTTACCTTTGAATATATTAACAATGGCCCAGGATGTCTGTCTGGAAGGAAAGATAAAGATATCAGAAATCTACATTGTTTAAAAGAAGTTTTATTTTTCATGGCAATATTCTCCTATTGAATGTCCGGCAGACAGAGCTGTAGGCTTCCACCAAACGACGGCGGTATTTCGAAAAATCTTATTAGTAATTTCAGGATAACAGTTACTAGTTTCATTACGTGTTTTAACACCAATATGAGGCCTGCATTTCGTCCACACAGTTTGTTATGAATTTATTACGATTCTTACAGAAGCAGCCATTTGTTTCCCAAATCGCTTCAACTAAATGGTGTTTGTAAAGCAAAATAAGGTTGTTTCTGTGAGTTACAGATTGAAGTTTAGAATAACATTTAGGTTTATTGCGTCTTTGAGTGGATAATTTGTTTAATATATATTGACAGTCTCTTATTACGAAATCAGTAACCGCTGGACGTGAATTCGCATTTCCTGATCGGGAAAGTACTAATGGAAGTTTTGATGTCTTCACTCAACCTGTACACCGGACGGCCACCTACAGGTGTGATGATACCAGTTGCTGTATAATACAATTCTGACCTCCTGATGATGAGCACATAGTGCTCGAAACATGTAGAGGCATATAATAAACTTATTATAAAACAAGATTTTGTGCATCAAGTCGGTTAATTACTAAGATTTTACTAATGGAAGATACTCAAATAAATCAAACTTTGGCTGTTGGAGCAAAAGGTTATACGAAGCTATGTGAAATTGTGGGGTCCTTGGAATAATTTCACGGTTTTCCGGGATTCCGCAGTACACAGATTCCTGAATAACATAACTACGACTTACTTAACAAGATAAGGGAAATATATTTAGTGAATACCCACCATATTGCAAAGCATCCTTTATGAACCAGTTTTATAATTTCCGCACCAGACGCAGTCTTCAGAGCCTAAACTGATAAAGACGAATCTTGAGACAATTGTACAAATTTGTAAAATTATCATTATCTGTAGCTTATGCAAAATAGGTTTATCAACCGTTTATTTTTCGTAGTGTAACGCTCGAGGAACAGTGTCGTCTGATATGGCTGGCTTTCCGTAACGCAAAATGGTTTTTGGGGCTATCTGCGTCAATTGAATGTCGAAAAAGTTTCCGTATCAAAATTGCGAAAGAATAGACACGTCTTATATCTTTGTTTTATGTACGGAACGCCTATAAGTAAGTTACCTTAACCTCTACACGTCAGAGTTACTGGGGCTAAACTTTTGTCCCCCTGTATCAGTCATTTATTTTGTGATAAATAGATTCTATCGTCAGATGGTCACGACTGTCGAAAAAAAAATCTTTCTAATCCTTAATTTTTAAACGCTTTGAATAAAACCAACAGCCAGCAACAACACGAATATAGCGTGACTGCCGAAAATGGGCGTCTGCATATGACAACGTGCATATTTACTGATTTGCGATTTTGCTAGTGTGGGTGGGGAAGGTTATCTGCGAGAAGTGCAGCCGTGACAGAGAACTGTTTTTTAAAAGGTTTGTAATATTATTGTTCAGTTAATTCCGTCAAAAGGAAACCCTTCACAGTTCTTAGTATATTTAGTATACTTTTGATATAAATGAAATACGTAGGTTATTCGGAAAGTAAGTACCGTCTACGCATATCTCTCGCGCATCCTCGAGACAGTCACTTTGCACATGTGCAGTGGCTTCCTCTATCAATTGAGAAACCACAGACACCATTTCGTGAAATTCGTCTTATGTTTATGTTTGTTGCTGTGCGTTAAACATGTTTAAGACAATTGAAGGGGCCGCCGATTGTGAAATAGGTCTTTAATTCGTTTTTTGAACGCTAGGAATGTGTTACCAAGTGAGATTCATCACCAGATCTGTCAAGTGTTTGGTGACAATGCGATTTAGTGATGGCATGGTTAGGAAATGGGTTCTGATGTTCAATGAAGGACGAGAGAACGTGCACGATGAGGCGCGAAGTGGGCGTCCATCTTTGGTGAACGATGATTTAGTGCGTAAGGTCAACGAAAGAGTGCGTGACGACAGATGTTTCACAATTTCTGATCTGTCCCTGCAATTTCCTCAGATTTCAAGGACTCTACTCTATGACATTGTTAGTAGTGGCTAACATCGCTGGCGGCCACATTCTATGAGGAGAGTATACAAAAACCTGTGCCCCGCTACGATAAGTGCCTCAATAATTGTGGCGAATATGTGGAAAAATATTTTGAAGAATGTAGAATCTGATAACAATAAAATTTTATAGGAAACCTTAATCAATTTTTTTACAGCGCAACGTTACTTGCTTTCTGAATAAGCCTCGTAATTTAGGCCAGAAGGGTAGTCAAGAAATAGAGTTTATGTTAATAATATCGAAATATCACTGATATTTCTTGAGAATTTATTTGATGTCTGAAATAAAGATCAGTCAACAAAACACTTTCTCTTTACAGAATTATCACGTTATTGAATTTAGACACATTTGATACATTTCCTTTTTTTTTAGACGCTTTCTAAAATTTACGAAACGTGGATATTAGCCGTTTGTCAGCATCTGACGAAGACTCGACTCCTGGTAGACGGATTTTCGCCAGCTTAATATTGAGGTCTCTTTTAGTGAACTCTGCCAAGCAACGCCAACTTTGCTTGAAATCAGATGAATATAACAGACACTTTACGTTAATACTTAAGGATATTCATGAGATATATTGCCGTTTGGAGATAAGTGCGCGAAATATATTTAACGTTGTAAATACATTCTTATAATAAAACCAACTAGATGCATTAATTTCTCAACTTTATTTTTGGAATAAAAATCTACATGTTTCGGACAGTTCCTGTGTCCATCATCAGGAGTTTTTCACTGTACACACAGCAATGGTATATGTCATACAGGTTTGCTGACAGCTGTCAGCAAACCTGTCACTTACCCTACGTCTGCCCATATCATCTACTTTGATTTGACTGTATTTTGGTTGCAGAGAAAAGTGTTACACATTTCCTGTCTCTTCTTACTTCCTTGATGTTACAATCAGCCGTTCAGATAAATATCTCCTTTCTAGAACACTTCATCCGTTTCCTTATTCTTAGGATCAAAATTTGGTCTGCATTTTACACTTCAGTCTTTACGACATGACAGACAAGCATAATTTAAATTATTATTCCAGTACTACATGCGCTGTATGAATACAGCCCAGGGGTTTCCAAAGTGTTCTCCTCGGTTCCGAAGGGAACCGCGACCATTTCCCTGGGGATCCCTGTTTACATTTCTATAATGGCTACTTTGCAATTCTTTAATTCTTAATTAAAGTAATATTTTTTTAAAAATAATCGCTCAAATCTTTAATTGGCCATGTGTTTATTTTCTATCACCGTTAGAATACCTAATTAAGAAACCCCCTGTACCCACGAAGCGAGCGACAGTTTCAGTTCAAAACATGTAATGCATTTTTACGTGTGCTGCTGGTATAAATTAGCATCTATCTAAATTCCCCTGTTAAGTTTACAAATTTCTAATTTTAGACACATATCATCCGGACATTTCTATATTTACGGGGGCATGGATGTGAAGTTCCGTAGATATTTTCGAAGCAAAGAGGGATCCGCGAACCTAAAGTTTGGGAGACCCTAAGTTAACCCTTTAAAGTTAAGTGGTTACTTTATGTACCGCCAGGAATACGTTTCTGGTCACAGAAAGCATTTCTACAATTTGTTATAATCTCAGAACAATCCCCTATCACTTCATTACACAAGATTAATTAATAACTCGTATTTCCACAATCACGAAAAACTATGGTTAGTGAGACTATTTACAGAATCTTTACACACATTTCAAGTTAATTTCACTTTCCAAAATTTTTATCTATACTTTTAATAGTACGAATTCCATCTCACAAACGGACTTCAATCGTGTCTTTCAAGGGCTGTTCACGAGTATCACCACCATCACAATATGGCAGCGCAATATGGTGGCCTCCTGTTGCCACCCACAACGAGGTTGCCACCTCACGTGACGGCGTCTCATCAGTACACTAAAGGCGCTGTACCTGAACCCTGGGGAGCTGCGAGCCATAGCGCCGCCGCTGCGGCACGACTCCACCACGACCAAACCACTGCGCACCACTCGCACGCGCATGCGCTAGACTCCGCGGGATATTCGGCGTACCCCACGATGGCGGGTAAGTGACATTACAGTAATATGATATCACGTAGATACATTGCACACCGCAGTGTTTTTTCTGTTCCTTTTTCACTGCCGTTATTCACATCTGTATTTCTACTACCCCCTTACCACTTGCTCTATACTGTACAATATCTATTGGAATTGGTTACAGGAACAATTTTATAATTCATCCTTGTACATCTTGTACATACTGTCTGTCTAATAAATCTCTTTAAAAAAAAATACATTGCACACCAGTGCGTCCTCAACTGTGCGGGTGCTGATTGTTTTCAGGGGATACACGGACATATTCTGTATAAACATATCTTAATTCTCACAATTTTAATCGAATATTATGACATTAGAAAAATAGAAAACAGTATATACGCCACATCTTGTAGAGTAATATTTAAAAAGAAGCAAACAAAACATAAACAATAATCTTGAATTAGAAACCAATTAAATGGTCTTAATGATGTTGCATTTCAACGCTGGTCGGAATTTCACTTGACCTTAGATTATAGTAAATTTGTTCCACCTCATTTAAATTGCAATATATTTGTTTGTTCCTGTTATGTGTTCAGTCTTTGGTTATTTCCATTAATTTATGTCCCTCTATCACGATGCTGGGATTTTAAAATAACCTGTGTACGTATATTTCTATAGTAAAACCAACCAGATGCACAATTTCTCCATTTATCTTGGAATACTACACATTTCATGTTTCGGACGGTCTGTCCGTCCGTCACCAGCAGTTTAAGACTGTACGTACAGCATCAGCTACACATCATGCAGGTTCTGGTGGCTGCCTGCTAGCAGGCAGGCACCAGAACCTGTACTATTCCAAAATAAATTGAGGAATTGTGCATCTGGTTGGTTTTACTATAGAAATATATCACGATGCACGGTCCCATGTACGTCATCTCTGTACGTATCTGCATCTCTCAACTTCTGCTGCTGTTACCCTTCCACCGTGCCTCTGCCATTACAATCATTCCTCTTGTCACCAGTAATGCTTTTAGTTTCCAGTCCACTTCCCTGCAGTCTACGGTAATGACCGCGTCTTACAGGTTTTAAATTTTCAATTTTTAACTGGTTTTGGCTAAGTATTTTTCAAATATTCTTTATCTCCTTTATATTTATGCAGTTTAATATTTTGTTATGTGGGCCCGGTAGCTCAGTCAGTATAGCGACTGACTACGGGCTGGACGTCCGGGATCGAATCCCAGTGGGGATGAGATTTTCCACCCGTCCAGACTGGCCCTGGAGCCCACACATCCTCCTGTAAAATGTGTACCGGGTCTTTCCCGGGGGTAAAGTGCGGCCGGGACGTGCTGCTGACCTCTCACCCACTTCTAGTGCCGCGGTCACGGAAGAGTAGAGCTATACATCTACCCGCCCTCTGGGCCACATCGGGCCTGTAACGGGATCACTTTACATTTAATATTTTGTTATATACTGCATTTCCTACTCACCTGTTTATCGCACTTGTGTTATTCTCTCTAAATTCTGGCTGTCGGATTTGAAATTCTCTCTGTAGCAAGTGTAAAGAGTGTAGTCGTTTGGTGTGGTATGTCTTGAGTAAAATATGCGAATTACAATTTCGTTGGGTCTTTTTTTTTTTTTGTGATGAATGTGAGACATTACAGATCGAAAGTACAAAATGTTCCTTCAGCGCACGGTTTGGGTTTGACAAAATGGTGACGATGCGAAATTTGTTTTAGACTAATTTAACTTAAATATAATCTGTATTTAAGCTCCTTACAAGAAATTAATAATAATAATAATAGTGCACTACTCAATATGCAAAGCCTTAGGCATTGAAACCACAGACAAATGATACACACACATGCCCAAGCCAGTGTGTGAAGAGGGAGATGTCACAGTGTTGTGGAATCAAGCAGTACACAGAGAGAGAGAGAAGTAACGGCAAACAGGCCAGATATAATAATTAAAAACAATAAAGAGTAAACATGCACACTGAAAGATGTGGCAATACCTGCAGACAGAAATGTTGTGCAAAAGGGAGCTGAAAAGAAGATAAAATACAAGAATTTATGTATAGAGATACAGCGAATGTGGAACCTGAAATGTGCGATTGTACCAGTAGCAATTGGAGCCACTGGAATAGTAACGAGAAGCTTAAGGAAAAATTTGGAAGCTATACAAGTAAAACATTCGATAGATTCACTACAAAAGACAGCTATACTTGAAACATCACACATAATACGGAAAGTACTGCAGTGTGGAGCTTGAAGCCTGAGCGGTGGGGATCACCGCTGGTTCAAGAGAAGTACCAGAAGAATAGGGTCTGTGACAAGAGACATCTATATCGTATTATAATAATAATAATAATAATAATACTTTGTATGGACAGAAGTCCGTGGAATGGAAATGCGAATATTTAATTATGTTCTGACTCCATAGTTTGTATTACATTCCTCAGGCCTCCATGTCGGATGTGTTTGTCCATTGCTCTGTCTCATTAGGATATGTAGCCTGCAGTAAGTGTAAGTGCGGTTGCAGTGTGAATATAATGCCAGACAATCAACCAGCATGTACTGTACCAAATCTCAGCTTGCCCTCTGTCCCAGCTCGCCACTCTGAAACAGGGGACGTGATTTATTGGTGACCTTCCACAACTTACTAACAACTTGCATTCCACTCTGTGTCGCACTCTCCTGCTTTCTCGGTAGCCTATAATAGTTCTATTGTTTTCTTCGCTTTTATCACTCCGCCGCTTACCACATTGCGCCCAGACATAGTAGCACTTCGCATTCTTCATTTGGTTTCATTGTCTTTCTCTTGCTTCACTCCATCTGATCGTGCCTCTTTCTCTTCGGAGTCAAGTTTCAACTTCTGAAGCCGACAATTTGACCTTTTTTCCTACTTGCTATGTTTTGTTTTTTAAATTGTGGCGATGTTGGTTATCTTAACGTATTGTATTGGATTTAAAAGCGATAGTTCTTGATTCTGGGAATTTCTGGGTGAACCAAGTTATTAGTTAGTGTTTTTATGCGGACAAGATTTGTATAAAATGCGTTTGCGACTTAAATGACTGCTTTCCAGACTCTTGGAGCCGAAAGTAAGACCGGAGCTCTGAAGGGTCGGAGTCCTACCGCAGTTATGACGAAGACTGCGGTATAGCAACAGCCGTTGTACTGCGGTTAGTAATTATTAAGGAAATTTGTATAGAGTGATAGGAACAGATTGCGAAATATTTTCAACTTTCATTACTGGTTATTGTAATTGATATTTCTATTACAACGTGTAGTTTTATTTATGGGATTGGGTCTTTTGAAAAATGGGAAAGAACCGACTGCTCTCATAACTGAAGAATAAAAAACCAACTAGATGCCACTTATTATTTTATTGTACTTCTTATAGGCTCAACATGTTTCGGGTTCTATTATGCCCATCATCAGGAGCTCGCGACTATAATGTTGATTATCACATTGGTCGTTTCGTTCTTGGTTTGCTGTAGGTTGGAGGTTAGGTGCGGTTAGGCTGGAGTAGTGTCCGGGCTGCAGCCCGGACTCTACTCCAGCTACAACAACATTTTTGAAAATTTACGCTTACGTATGCTAGTTGAAGTAGAGAGTAAATAAGAATCCCCTCAAATTGTAGATTTTACAGCGTAATGTACATTTGTATCGGAATATTTTGTAGCTTTTATATTACTATTAGCTAGATATTCTTTGTTTTATTTTATGTGACTAGTGTCATCGAAAATTGCAATAAACAGTAAATTTGATATGTGGTTGACCGTGCATCGTAATTCAGTGTGGATAACAAACCAACTAGATGCCACTTTTGTGTAATGATTTATTTTCTCCTTTATAAGTTGCTCAACATGTTTCGGGCAACTATGTGCCCATCATCAGGAGCTGACGACTCGTTAGTGTTTTCGCCACGTGATGGTACCGTGCTGTGGCTGCAGGAAGGTTGTCAAAACCGGTTGGTTGGTA
>Ga0123352_10003409_pt1 | contig 22940 bp, 25 predicted proteins | sample TergutLab28metaG_FD_89700 | JGI IMG/M metagenome (GOLD analysis project Ga0123352, IMG submission 89700) | Labiotermes labralis P1 segment gut microbial communities from Petit-Saut dam, French Guiana - Lab288 P1 | ecosystem: Host-associated > Arthropoda: Insects > Digestive system > Gut ...
AGTATTAACCTACATATACCGTATGTAGGTATATGTATATAAAGGTGTCGCCCGGACACGGCCAGCAATGAAAAAACACACCATAAAGCGGATCAGGAATTAACTACACGCGCAGATTTTCGGGCAAAGAGGCCCCGGAACAGCGGGATCGTCAATTATGGTCAGCGACCCGGATGCAACCTTCTTATCAAGTTTTTCGGACCAGACGCTTCGTTTGTAATGGACGTTCTCTCCATTCAGCGCCGAACACGCGGATGACATTATCATGTCGCCGAGTTCACACGGAGGCAGGATCATCGTTATCTTCTCCTTTCCTCTGAACGGCGCTGCAGATGCCGACGCTCTTGCTTTCCTGTCAAGTTCCTCGCCCGTGCGTTCCGGATCCATTCTCAGGCTGACGCCGTACATCGATTCTGTTCCTTCGCCGTTCTTCACGCTTCTGAACATGGATGTGAAGTGGCCGTACATCATTGTGCTCTTATGTTCCGTCAAAAGACCGTTGCTGTTGGCGACAACCGACTCAATGACCGACAGCCTCAGCGATCCTCTCGGTATCTCGGATCTGCACGACCCTATGACGGAAGACAGCAGATCCTTCAATTCGGAATCGGTGACGTTCTCGATTTTCCTGTCAACCACGTTCACCTTCACGGAAGGTTTCGACGGCAAAGGAAATCCTCTGAATGCGCTTTTCGGCGAGAACGCCGATATGCGGAGCGCAGAGTTCACACAGTTCTCCGCTGAATCCTTGCCGCTGAGCGTTGCACACGCCCTTCCCGGTCTGTTATCGGAGGATACTCTCACACACATCCCGGAGTCCGTCTTCGTTTCAATGTTGCTTATTCTGCTTCCGTCGATGTATGCGCACCGTGTGAAACTTTTTATTGTGTAAACTTCAGCATGATCCGCTTCCTTTGCGTATTTCAGGGAAGCGGCCGCAATGTCATGAAGATCCATATAATCCTCCTCCGACTATGATGTTCGATCTGCAGTACGGCCCGCCGGATGATACGTTCACCCAGTCCTCTATGCCTTTGCCGCACATGCCTCCGTCAAATATCACTTCCTTGGTGGCGGCGTCGGCCGTCATCAGTATCTCAAGCGCCCGGCCGGTCAATGTGAAGGATTGCAGCATATCGGTTATCTTTCCGTTCTCTATGAGAAATCCGCGGAGCACCTTGGCCTCAAAACCTCCTCCCGCCGGATCTTCCATACCGTTGATCATCTTATCGCAAAGTATCCCGTACTTCGTGTCTGCAACAAGATCATCCAGCGTACGGTCGCCGGGGCCGAAGAAAGTGTTGGTCATCCTTGCCCATATACGCTTCCCGAAGTTCTCCGCCCTTCCGTTGCCCGTCGGTTCAGCGTTCATACGGGATGCGCTCTCAAGGGTGTGCATATATCCCCTGTAAACGCCGTCCCTTATTATTTCCGTACATGACGCAGGCGTTCCCTCATCATCGTACAGTATCGTACCGTGCGCCCCTTTCACGGTGCCGTCGTCGTACATGGATATTACGTCAGATGCAACTCTTTTGCCAACGGCGTCCGTAAGGAACGATCTTCTCTTAGCGACCTCGTCGGCTTCCGACGCGTGTCCGATGACCTCATGAGCCAGCAGCCCGGATATCATCGGATCGCTTATCACCGTCATCGGACCGCTCGGCGCACGTTTCGCGCTCAGCATGCGCACAGCCTCCTCCGCAGTGCTCCTTCCCAGTGATTCTATATCCGCAGATCTGACAAGCTCGAAACCGCACGTTCCGTCCGGTCCGTTGTAATATCTTTCCATTCTTCGGCCGTCGGATGCGACGCTTACCGCTCTGAGTCTTGTCCGCACCTCTTCCCAGTCTATCTCCGAACCTGCGGAATTGACGATGATGCTCCTGCTGACCTCTTCGCTGTAGCTTCCTATCCTGTTCAGTACCATATCGGCGGTCTGCGAGGAATCTATATCCAGCACCGCGTTCACCTTTTCCTTCATATCGACGTCGCGCGGGTGGATCTTTACATTCTGCACAGCCGTTGTTCTAATGGATCTGACATTGAGCTCCGAAGACTGCACCGGCGTTCCGGATGCGTTTCTCACAGCTTCCGATGACGCATTCCCGATGTCATCCTCATCGAATGAGGAGGAAGTGTAATAACCCCATCTTCCGCTTATCCTGGCGCGCAGACAGACTCCGCTCATCGTCTTATCGGAAAGATGCCTTATGTCGCCGTTCACCGACTGTATACCGATACTTTTCACAGTCTGCGATCTGGCATCACAGAACTCCGCGCCCATTGTCTCCATAAGCCTGACGGCTTTGTGAAGGATGTCGTGCATCATATCACCGTCATCATCTCATCAAATTCCGTGAGTTCTTTGAATCCGTTCTTCGTTATGAGAACGGAATCCTCAATTCTGATGCCGCCTATACCCGGAATATATATTCCCGGTTCGGCTGACACGATCATCCCTTCTTTTAATGTGTCATCCGATCTCGATGACACGGACGGCGACTCGTGGATGCTCATTCCCATGCCGTGACCGAATGAATGTATGAATCTTCCTTTGAATTCGCTTTCGTCTATGATCTTCCTTGCGGCGATGTCCGCGTTCTTAGCAGGTGCGTTGTCATACATTTCCAGCATGCCCGCGTTCTTAGCTTTCAGGACGACCTCATACGCTCTTCTGAGAACGCTGTCCGGTTCACCTAAGAACACCGTTCTCGTCAGGTCCGAGCAATACATACCGTATTTGGATCCGAAATCGAAAAGCGCGGTATCGCCTTTCCTTATCTTGCGGTCGGACGGACGATGGTGCGGCTCAGCGGAATTAGGGCCGAACGCACATATGGTCTCGAAGGCGTTTCCGGTGCCGCCGTCCGATCTCATGGCAGAATCGATCATCCGGGCCATTTCCTTCTCAGTCATACCGGAACGCAGCATTTCGGGTATTCGTGACGCGGTCTTCGATGAGATATCAGATGCTTTCCTTATGTCGGATATCTCTTTCGCATCCTTTACCGCCGTTATATCGGCGATCTCCGATGAAACGTCTGTCAGATCGGCGGTGCCTATCTTCCTGATGTACTCGGATGCGCTGTACGTAACGGAGCGGCCGCATATCCCTATGCGGTCACATTTTTTCAAAAGTCCGGACAGCAGGGAATCCCTTTCCTCGCGCGTCTCGTAGACGTGCACAGTCCCCAACCCTTTCTTTGCGGTGGTCTCTTCAAGAGGACTTGAGACGATGTCAAGCGAACCGTCCTTCGATATCACGGCGAACGAACCTTCGAATGTACCGGATGCCTGTTCGGTGACATACCAGAACAGAGGATCCAGGAACGGGGATGACGCATTATGTATAACGACCGCATCAACACCCGGACACCCGGACGCTATCCTCTGTGCTCTTGAAAGATTCATCAGATTCCTACCCATTCGTTCCTGATTATCCGTTTCAGGGCGGATATGGCCGACAATGCGGCGAGGTGGCTGCTTGACGGGTTCAGCGGAGAAGGAACATTTCTGGTGGTCGAGACCATCTCGCCGAATTCTCCTTTTACAGTAAGCTGATGCGAATTGGAATGTGTTTCCGGATCGGCGATTATTGTAACCTTCGTCCTGTCGAATCCGACTCCCATTATACTGACGGCCGCCGCAACGTTAACATTTTTAGGAAATATCTGAACGGCCTCCCGGGCAGTGCCTTTGTATATGACCGTCGGCTCGCTTATCCTGCTTATGTCTATTCCCCTTTCATCAAGATATTTCACCTGGGACAGACCTTCAGGGTTCTTCGTCGTTATCAGTTCAACCTCTTCAATACGGCCTATGACCGCAGAACTGAGGCCGTCGGTGCCGCACACGGCTCCCGACGGAACAAGTATCCTGGCACCGGCGTTGCGTGCCGTTTCGTATACGCTGTTCCTGTAGTCGTCGTCAACAAGCGCACCGACGGACATTATCATTATGTCGACGCCCCGTCCGACGACCTTGGGTATGTATTCTTTGGCGGCGGCCTGATTGGCGGCCTCGATCACAAGATCGCAGTGATATAATTCCGATTCAATGGAACGCACCGCCACCGTTTTCTTCAGTACGGATGCGAGCGCCTCCGCAGCTTTTCCGTTCTGGTCCAAAAGATATATTCTCTTAACTTCAGCCATTTCATCGGCGGCCTTCGCCAGTTCGCTTCCTATGGATCCGCAACCAACTATCGCCATGCGCATAAACATGAACCGTTATACCCGTATAATAATCATTTCGGTTTATGAAAATAAAGAACATTCAGGCGAAACGAAGATTAAGCATGATCTTATTTCCATTGCGATGAGATATGAAACGCTCGAGCACACGGCCGACATACTTGTGAAATGCACCGGAAAGACAATGGAAGAGTGCTTCGAGAACGCCGCATACGCCCTGTTCGATCAAATGGTCAATGCGGATACGATAGAGCACACCATGGGATTTTCCTTCGATATTGAAGAAGAGGATATTGAAGACAGATTGTACGCATTCCTCTCCGAACTGCTGTTCATGATGGACGCGGATTCCGCGGTAATGTCAAAATTCATCGTAAAATTTGACGGTTCCAGACTATCATGCGAAGCATACGGCGAACAGCTTGATCTCAGTAAGCATATGCCCAGAACAGAGATCAAGGCAATAACATATCACATGATGAACATTGACCCGAAAGGACCTTCTTTAACAGTATTGTTTGATGTGTAGTTCTCAAATACTCCTAAAGCATAGAGACCGGCATGTTCAGATTGGGCTGGTTCTCCACAGGCAGAGGCCCCGGTTCCAGGAACCTGCTTAGGACGGTTATGGAAAGGAAGAACGCGGGCACACTCGACATAAACATAGAGTTCGTCTTCTGCAACTGGGATAATAAAGAGGAACCCAACCAGAAGAAGGAACAGAGGGAAATGTTCTTCGATATGGTCAAAGGATACGGTATTCCGCTTGTGACGCTCTCATGGAAGACATTCCGTCCCGACCTTTGGGAAACGGATCAGGAAGGATGGAGAAACGAATACGGGAAGGAGAAGAGAAAGATCCTTTCAGAATATGGTTTCGATATCGGCATTTTGGCAGGTTATATGCTCTGGGTGGACGATGAGACGTGTCTTTCTTACGATTTAATAAATCTGCATCCCGCTCTCCCGAACGGTCCGAAGGGAACGTGGCAGGAGGTCATATGGCAGCTTATCGGAGAAGACGCTGCAGAGCACGGTATAATGATACACCTCTGTACCAAGGAATGGGACAGAGGGTCAACGCTTACATACTGCAGATTCCCGATACGCGGAAATGATTATGACAAACTTTGGGAAAGAATGTATGAGAAGCTCAAAACAAAGACCATAGGACAGATCAGGGCCGAAGAAGGGGACAATGAACCGCTCTTCGCAAGAATAAGAAAAGACGGAGCAAAACGCGAACTTCCCTTGATAGTCTCCACGATAAAACAATTTGCCGATAACAATCTCAGACTGATCGAGCAGAGACCTTTTTACAAGGGTTCGCCGTTAGAAGACCCGTTCGATCTTTCCGAGGAAGTGGACAACGCTGCTGACGGTGAGTAATATGGAATACGATCACATGGAGGAACTCGGATTCAGTGAGGACAAGCAGACAATATGCACCGCATCCGGATTCCTGGATTCAAAGGATCCGATGAAAGGTATGTGCGACCGTTTCATACGGAACGGCGGAAAGATGTATGACGTTCTGATGGCCTATGACAACATACAGTCGTTTGAACTTAATACGGACATCAGAAAGTCCGGAGACTCGCTGAGGACCCTTGTGCCGTTGCTGAAAGCATCCGGCGCGACAGACAGTTCCGTTCAGGAATATTTCATGAACAACATGAGACTGATGCCCGGATGTGACGCGATGCATCATCTGAACCGGATGATGTCCACTCTGATAGTCTCGGAATCATATGAACATCATGCGGCCGCTCTATGCGACGCGATGAACCTTTCTCCTGACGTTATAAGATGCACCGAGATATCATTTGACGGTCTGGATATGAGCGAATCGGAGAAGAGGCGAGCTCGGGAATCAATAGTTGAACTGTCAAAACTGAATGTTCCGAAGGTCTCGTCGGACAAAGGCGCCCGTTATCTTGACAACAAAGACGAGACAATCCTGATCGATCTGGAAGACATAACGCTGACGGTCGATGACTTCGACCTGATGTACCAGCTGGGAGAGATGAAACCCATGGGAGGCAATGAAAAGGCGTTTGCGCTGATGGACCTCAGGAGAAGGACGGAAGTGGATCTTGACCGCACAGCATACGTGGGCAGCAACTCCTCCGATTTCCCGGCGATGGACATCGTAAGGGATAATGAAGGCCTTGCGATGTCATTCAACGGCGACGAATATGCGGTAAGAGGATCCAACGTTGCAGTGATGTCATCGAACTCGATCGTTGCAGCCGTCCTTATATCTGAATTCTATTCCAACGGACTGGAAGGAGTGTTCTCTCTGATAGGCGCGTGGGACCGCGGCAAACTGACAGAGAGAGAACACCCGGACAGGCATCTGATGAACACGATGTTGAAGACATTCCCGTCAAAGTTACCGGACGTGGTCATAGTGAACGATGACAACATGAGCGACGTGATAAAGGAAAGCGAAAGATTCAGACGAAAATCCGTCTGATGAAAATGAAATATACGCAAACGGATACCGGTACGTGGATAAGCTTGAAACCCTCAGAGCGGAGCTGCTGAAATGCAGAGAGTGCAGAGACCTCTTCGGTTTCGAGCCGAGACCGATATCCATGGGGAATTCCCGTGCGAAGATAATGCAGGTGAGCCAGGCGCCGTCCGTGCATGTGCATGAAACCGGCCGCTCGTTCAATGACGTAAGCGGAAGAAGGCTTAGAGAACAGTGGTATCACATCTCCGACGGGACGTTCTATGATCCGGATATATTCTACATAACGTCGGTAGGACACTGCTATCCCGGGAAATCAAAGAATCAGGGAGACAACCCTCCTCCGAAGATATGCGCACAGAAATGGCTGAAACGTGAGATAGAGGTTGTGAACAATGAGATCTTCATCCTTATCGGGAAAGCGGCGGCGGATTTCTTCTTTCCGAAAGAGAGTTTCACGGATCTCGTGTTCAATGATCAGGAGATCAGAAAAAAACCTGCTTACGTGTTACCTCATCCGTCGCCTCTGAACGTGAAATGGTTCAAGGACCATCCGGAATTCGAGAAGGAACGGATCCCGGAGATAAGGAGGATCGTTCACAATATTATCAATTGCGACATGTGACACACGATTTCTTACAATGATTCATATACCCGTCATTACGATTCACATATCTGTTAAAGATGGTGTCGGTTGAAACACTCGTGAACATAGCGGCCGTGGTTCTCACGGTATCATTGATAGTTCTGAACTACGTGATCCTGAGGAAATCAGTGGAACAGAACAGGGAATCGATAGAACTTTACGAAAAGAACCTGAAACTGAGCGAAGAGACGCTCCGGCTGAACAGACTGCAGCTGGAAGAGAATAAGAAGATGATCGAAAGGCAGGAATTGGACAACCGCCCGAAATTCATCATGAAGGACGGAGGATTCAGGTCGGATCCGTTCCGCGGAAATCCACGACTGTATTTGGAGAACATCGGAGGGAAAGAGGCGCTGGCGAAGAATGCTGAAATAATAATAACAAAGAATCTCACGAGCATCGTCGCAACCGCGGAGATAAATAAAAACATCAAGCCGGGCGCGCCGCTCAATCTGACGGCGGATCTTCCGGTATCGGTGCTCGAATATCATGTCCAAAGGAAGGACGGAGATCCGCTTAAGGAGAATGAGATAATATTCTTTTCACTGCTTTGTACAATAGAATATACGCACACGGACGATGCGGACGCCGACCCTTTCGTTGACATCATAAGCCTAAAAATAGGAAATGATTACATAGACAGCGGCGAATATTATCATCTCGTCAGTTCAAGAATGTCCACGGAAAACGACACATGGCAAAGCCTTCTGGGAGAAAGGCATCAAGCGCTTACACCGGATGAATGAGCGTATTTTCTTCAAAGCGAATGGTAGCCTCGCGCAGATTCGAACTGCGGTCGCAAGATCCAGAGTCTCGCATGATTGACCACTACACTACGAGGCTATGGAACCGCCTAACACACTCCCCTTTTTAATAATTTTCCCACATTGTTTCCCGTTGTCAAAATATTTCGGAAAACACATAATATAATGCGTCTGCGTTCACACATCAATGAAATCCGAAGCTCAGGTGATCGGAAAGGTGCGGTCGCAGGACCTGTCGGTGTCATGGGTATCAGAATCAGGTCAGCGGGACATCAACACGGACAGAGTGTGCATACTCATGATGGCGAACGGTCAGGTGCGGCTGACGATGCAGTCCAGTACAATAAATCTGAAAGGGATGAGGCTGACGAGAGGACACGTGTGCATATTCTCTCTCTTTGAAGGAAACGGCCGGAATGAAGCGGACGCCGCCGACATGGCGTCCGAACTTTTCATGAATTCGGTGATGAGATATGACATCACAAAAAAACCCGCAAAGGACATCCTTAAAAAATGTCTGTCGAAAGTTGATAAGAAGGTCGTAAAGAAATTCGGCGACGCGAGTTACAAAGCGTCCGTTGCGGCCTTTGCCGCCAAAGACATGACCGCATGCACGGTGAACGGCGGAAGACTGTTCGTAATATCCGAAAACGGCAAAATATCCGAACTGACGTCTGCGGGAACGGAAATATCGCACATAGGAACGTCGTGGAAGAACGTCATGATGGCGTCCGGCGGATATCCTGTCGTTACCGAAAAGATAAAGGACGATCTGAACTCGCCGATTACCGAAATAGTATCGAAAAAAGAATTGACGATGCTGCCGCGGTCATCATCGATAATCCGCGTGCATCGTCTGTGAGGATCAGAGCGAAGCCTCTATGGCCTCGTATATCTCGTTTATGCTCCCTTTCCCTTCAATGTTCACGAGGATCCCCTGTTTGCTGTAATATTCGATCAGCGGGAATGTGTTCTTGCGGTAAACGTTCAGCCGTTCTCTTACAGTGTCTTCGGCGTCGTCGCTTCTCTGATACAGCGCGGCACCGCATTTATCGCATACACCGTCCTTCATCGGAGGTTTATAGAGCAGATGGAAAACAACGTTACAATTCGGACAGGAACGTCTTTTCGTAAGCCTGCTTACGAGTTCATCGTCATCGACGTCAAGATTCACGACGCGGTTGATGCTCACAAGCTTTCCGAGAGCGTCAGCCTGCTGCACCGTCCTCGGGAATCCGTCAAGAACAAAACCTTCTCTTATGGATACAAGTTTCTCTTCTATAAGTCCGATGACGACGTCATCGGGAACGAGCGCACCTTTGTCCATGTATTGTTTGGCCATCTTTCCGAGTTCCGTCTGATCCCGAACAGCCTCACGCAGCATGTCCCCGGTAGACAATCTGATAAGTCCGAGGTCATCATTCAGCTTTTCGGCCTGTGTACCCTTGCCCGATCCCGGGGGACCGAGAAGAACGATTCTGAAGCCCATACGGGCCAGTATCGCGTCTCTGTTTATGAAGTTGTCTCCACATGCAAATGATCATCAGAACGTGTCGGCAGCCTCGGGATCGTCAGAAGACATGTTTTATAATCCGGTGAGACAATAATGTCCTCGGACGGATCCGATGGATAAGGAAATAGTCAGAAAGATAGAGAAGATCGTCGGAAAGGAAGGCTATTCCGTGAAGACCGCGGACACATACACATACGGTTTTGATGCATCCATATTCCATAGGTCGCCGGACATGGTCATACAGCCCAGGACAACCGAGCAGGTATCGGAGATAATGAAGATCGCCAATTCGGAAAGGATCCCGGTAACTCCGAGAGGCGCCGGAACGGGTCTGTGCGGTTCCGCGGTGCCGATCAAAGGCGGCATAGTTCTTGATATGAGCAGAATGAACAAGATCAAAGATGTAAGCGTCGGCGACATGTTATGCACAGTGGAGGCGGGCTGCGTTTACAACGATCTGAACGCAACCCTGGGAAAATACGGTCTGCAGTTCCCGCCGGCGCCGGGCAGTGCGGAAGCGGCGCAGATCGGAGGGATGGTGGCGCTGAACGCATCCGGAATGAAAGCGGTGAAATACGGCGCAACACGCGATTTCGTGATGGGGATGACATTCGTGAAAGCGGACGGAGAGATAGTCCGCTGCGGAACCGGGACGCTGAAGGATTCGTCGGGTTACCAATTGGCAAGACTGCTCGTCGGAAGCGAGGGAACGCTCGGTGTTATAACAGAGGTCACATTGAAAATGGCCGCCAGGCCGAAAGCGGCAGCATCGGTGCTCGCCGCGTTCAGAACACCGGAAGATGCAGGAAGATTTGTTACGGCACTGGTCGCAAAACCGCTTGTGCCGTCGGCATGCGAACTGATGGACCGCGTGAGCATAGAAGCGGTGAACATAGCATTGAATGATCCGCTTCCAAATTCTCAGGCGCTCTGCATGGTTGAGGTGGACGGAGAACCGGAGACGGTGGACAAGGAACTGGCTATAGTTGAAGAATTGGCGAAAGAGGCCGGAGCATCGGACGTACAAGCAACCAAGGATCCCGCGATCTCAAAAAAATGGGCTGCCGCAAGAGGATCCGTGATGGTGGCGCTCAGTTCGATGAAACCGGGATACGTATCCGTATCACTGGCGGACGACATGATACTTCCCGTTTCGAAGATACCGGACGCTGTGACCGCATATCAGAGGATCGCCGTGAAGTACGGCGTTGTCGTTGCGACGTACGGTCACGCCGCAGACGGTAACCTGCATACAAAGATGCTCCTGGATCCTCTGTCGGCGGATGAGTGGGTACGCGGTGAGAAAGCGGTGAATGAGATATTCGGCGTAACTTTGGAATTAGGCGGAAGCGTGACCGGAGAGCACGGCGTAGGAATAGCAAAAGCCCCAAACTTCCAAAAGGAGAGGGCGACCGCACTCTCAACGATCAGGGAAATAAAAAAGGCCATGGATCCGAACAACATACTCAATCCGGGGAAGATGGAACAGTGGGAAGGTTCGATACTGACCAACCTGAGATATCCGTGCAGAGAGTACATGTGATCCGGACTGCCGTGTTCATACACTGAATAGCATATTGATCCGGATGTTACATCGCTCCGTGTTGCTCACATATCAGAGGAACCACACTGCCAGCAGCAGAAGGACGGCCGCAGACATCATGACCGCATATACGGAAAGGCTCCATCTGCAGATCTTGTAACCGTCGAGCGGCATTATGGGCACCATATTGAAAACGGCGAAGAATGCGTTCACGCTTGCCAGTATGAAGAATATCGATGATACGAGTCCGGTCGTTGCCATGAAAAGGACGAATGCTGCGCTTCCGAGCAGGATGTTGACAATGGGCCCGGCGGCGCTGATGATCCCGTTCTTCCTCTGGTCTATGTTACCTTTTATGTAAACGGCTCCGGGCGCAGCGAAAATGAATCCGAACAAAGAAACGAATAAGGCCATACCCAGTCCTAAGGTGTTCATACGGTATTCGGCCCAGGCCCTGTACTTCTGCGCAACGAATTTGTGTGCAAGTTCATGCGTAACAAAACTTGCGCAGACAACCGCCGCAGATATGGCCAGCAGCGTCCAGATGTCGATGGTGCTGCCTCCCCGGTCGAACATGATGGTGAATGCAACCGAAAGCACAATGACCGAGATCACAATGTCTCTGACCTCAACGGCGCTGTATTTTGCCTTCACTTCAGGGTTTATTGTCCTCATGGTTCACGTTGCATGATTCATTCGGGATAAATAAAACCAATCCATAAATATCGATACCCGTATGGGAAACAGTGGTCCGAAAGAACATCTCCCACGGAAAAATAACGCAAAAATGGTGCGGCGGCTGCGGAACCCTGATACTCGGAGAAAGATGCGCGAGATGTTCATCCGCGCTCAGAACATTCGAGATCAACAGCCCGGGAGACATAAGGCCGTGCATGGACGGCGGCCGTATATTGCTGAATGAACTGTTCCGCAAGAATTTCGGTACGTCATCGGTCATTGACGGCAAAGCATTGTTTTTCAACAAGATCCCGGGAGAGGACAGAACGGACGAGGTGATAGCGCACGGCGCTGTGATAGCCGTTCTCCGTTATGACATTCAGTCACGGGGAGCAGCACTCGAACTGAGGCAGGCGGGCGCGGAACTTCTGTCCGAAGCGACGAAGAACATAGTCGTACTGGGAAGCATATCGGGACATCTGAAAGGAAAGAACATCTCCGGCAGCGAGATAATATCCGTCACCGGCGATTTCCGGAAAGGCGATCCGCTTATCATAAGAAAAGGCAGGAAGACGGGTCACGGTACGGCGCTTACTGACAGCAGCGACATCATGGAAGCGGAAAAGGCGGTAAGAGTCCGTGATATAATGCCGCCTGCCGCAACGCTCTCTCCGGCAGCGGACAGACAGACGTTCACGGACGCCAATGCGCCATATTTCAAAGAAATGGAATCAGCGTCGGCAAACGACATAAGGTCGTTCGTGAAAGCTAAAAAGGAAAAGGTAACGGTCTCATTCTCAGGAGGAAAGGATTCGCTTGCGGCGCTCGGAATAACGCTCACCGCGGTAAATGATCCGGAACTGATATTCGTGAACACCGGTATCGAATTTCCGGAGACGGTAGAGTACGTCAGAACGTTTTCAAAGGAATTCGGTCTGAAACTGCATGAAGCGGACGCCGGAAATGCGTTTTGGGATAACGTGAAAACATTCGGGCCGCCGGCGAAGGATTTCAGATGGTGCTGCAAGGTATGCAAACTCGGACCCATAACGGAATTGATATCCGAAAGATTTCCGAAAGGAACAATAACGGTTGAAGGGAACAGGGCGCTGGAATCGTTCGCCCGCTCAAAAACAGGATTCGTGTCAAAGAATCCGTTCGTTCCCAACCAGACGACGCTGAATCCGATAAGGAACTGGACCTCATCCGATGTCTGGGGATACATATGGTGGAAACGTCTGCCTTACAACAGGCTTTACGAGAACGATATGGAACGCATCGGCTGTTATCTTTGTCCTTCATCCCTGTCAAGCGAATGGAACATAACGGAGAAGACGCATCCCGATATGTACGGAAGATGGAATGATCATCTGAAAGAATACGCTGAACATCATCTTCTACCGGACAAATTCGTTGATCTGGGGTTCTGGAGATGGAAGGTGCTTCCGCCCAAGATGATCAAACTGGCGGAAGACATCGATCTGAAGATATCTGCAAAAAATTCCGGAAAGGCGGAGATGAGGATGCTGAAGGGCGCATCACCGTGTGCGGCCGGAGGCTTCTCCATGGAAGCGATAGTCACGGTTCCAAGATCACATGATTTCTCGTGCATCAGGGATGCGATGCGCACGATCGGCGACGTGAAGTATTCGGAAGAGTTTGAAATAGCACTGCTCAGAACAAAGAAAGGAACGGCGAAGATATTCGGCGGCGGTCAGGTGTCCGTCGTCGCGAAGAACGCGGCGGATGCGGAACAACTGTTCGGGAGATCGGTGAAAGCGTTCCTCAGGTCACAGATGTGCGCCTCGTGCGGCATATGCGCAAAAAGATGCAAACGTAAAGCGATCAGGATAGAGAACGGACTGAACGTCAGTTCCGAAAGATGCAATTCCTGCGGCGAATGCGAATCGTCATGTATGGTGATCCATTATTACGATAAGATCCAACGCGCCGGCGGTACGGAATGAACCCGGAAAAACAAATGATCATCCGCAAAGCGGCGCAATAAGATTATTAACGGACCGCACTTAACGGTCCGTATGGAATTCAATATGATCCTCGCTGCGATCATAGGGTTCGGTACTTCACTGTCGGTGATGTACATGGTACTCAAGAAATACACATTCCCGGCAGTGGAACAGCCGTTCTTCAGCGATCCGTCCTTCTTCAAGCTGTTCACGGTCGGATTGGTGGCAGGGACCGGTATATTCGTGGGTTACACATTCTTCCAGCCGGCATGGGCTTCGATAATACTTGCGGTGATGTTCGCACTGCTGTTCGAGCTCGCCAAACTTATTGTGATCAATTTGAAAAGATTCCACGGGAAGTCGGACACGGTGTTCTACGGTTTCGGGGTCGGTCTCGGAGTAGGCGGCGCATTCGCCTTCGGTTTTGTGTTCTATGCGTCGTCATGGGCCATAGAACTGCTCGGAGGCACAGACGTGGTGTCATGGATATTCTTTACCGTGATCGCGGTGCAGACGGTGCTCATTCACTCCGCAACCGGAATGGTAGTGGGAGAAGGGATAGCCAGAAAAGCTCCGTTCGAATTCCTTATACAAGCGCTTATAATAAGCGTCGCATATCAGTTGCTGGTATCACAGATATGGGCGGGCCATTCAGAGTTCGTGATGTATGCGTTCCTGATACTTTCCATGCTCCTGGCATTTGGATTCTTCTATCACACGGTGTACGTAAAATTGCCGAAGGTAATACGTGAAGTTCTGAGAATGGAAGGCAAGAGCAGGAAGGATATCCCATTGTGATCATATCGCCTTATATCTTCCGTGTTCAGGTTCGAAGACGATCCCGCTCTCATTCATCGATCTTATGATATCCGTCGCCTTTCCGGGAAAAAGATCTTCAACGTCCGCATGAGTGAACGTTCCGTTCAGCTTCGTAAGGCCGTTTGCAAGAACGGTCAGTTTTTCAACGATCCCGGTTGTTCTCTCATACTCGCGGATCAGAGTGGACAGCGGATCCGGATCGCTGCCTTTTTTCTTCGGCTCAGGATATTTTGAAGCATCGGCGTTCTTGAACGCGTTCCTGACGACGCTCTGGCTGATGTCGCTGAAAAGTATGGCAGCTCTGTCGATCTTACATAACGTGTTGCAATACGGACAGACGGATGATTCGTTTCTCATGTCTATTATGCGCTTGCGTTGACATTGAGCGCAGACTGTGATGCCGTACATCACACATACCTTGTGAACACCAGCGCCGCCACGCAGGCGCCGTAGTGCCCTTTGGGAACGGTCAGTTCCTCGGTCAGATATCTTACGCCGCAGAGTTCAACGCCGCGGCATTCGGAGATCCCGTTCATTTTCTGACTCAGCGTATGGATAAGCGAATCCTTCGGACCGTGTATATGACCTTCAGCAACATATCCTCCCTTACCGTCCTTTCTGAGCGCATACGCTATCCCTGCGGATACGGTCTCATCCTCGGACCCGCGCATCTGTGCCAGCACGCAATGCGTCACGGCGCCCATGGGCATCCCGCAGCGTTCCGTTTCCTTCGCGCCCGCAGGTATGACGGATGAAACGGCAACGAGGTTCTGTTCGCCTATGCCCATTGATATAAGCGCCTTATCGAATGCGTTGAGGTCGGATATTCTACTGAACGCTGATGCGGATGCCACGAAAAATTCCGCAGGTATGAGTTGCATGCAGGTTCCATCGCGGTAAGGGATATAACATTTGCCGCCGGCCGTCCGCCGATCGGCGATGAACAGCTCACAAGATATCGTTCAGTGATACGATGATCATCCGTAGAGGAAGTCCTTCGGGTCGCCGAACGCCGATGAGTGAGGATCCATACGTTTTTCGATCTCTTCCGCTTCTTTGTACAGCGGTTCCGTGTCTATTTTCAGTTCGGGAAGCATCCTGGCCAGCGGTTCCATGAGCTTCGCGGCGCCCCTGGGGTCCGGCATATCCGGTCTTGCGGGCGCAAGTATTGTGATCACGTCCATGTTCCTCATTGCGCCTTCATAGAGCATTACGCCGGATATCCCTCTCACAAGGCTGTCGTCAAGTCTCTGGACGGAATATTTGTCCATTATATCCCTTGCAGCGGCCGTTGATCCGACTCCGAATATGCGGTGATCATCGGCATCGAACTGTGGCATGCCTTCCAAACATATGATCGTCTTTACGCCATTCGCCCTGAACCACTCCAGAAGGGAGACGGAAAGCAGATGGTGCTGCTCAACCTTCGGCAGGAATTCCGACGTTACAACGATCAGCCCGTCACAGTCCACTCCGGCGTTGTCGCAGCAGCGGCCGCCGGCGTACATTCTCACGGGCGGCAAAGGGATGCCGTTCTGTACGACCGCGTAAGGAGGGAAACCCGATGACACGATACCTCCGACGATCTCAAGTTCCAGGGTTCTCGCCAAAAAATTAGCGGCGATGGAACTTGCCAGTCCGATGCTCGGGAAACCGACGACCGCCGCCGGGTTGTTCCATATTATCTTCTTATACTCGTGCAGGGCGAAATCCGTCATATCGATGTATCATACAGCAACGCTATTAATCCATCGAACGATACAAGGCCGTGAAAAATATATCGCTTGATCGTACGAATGCAGGGATACCCGTTGTGACGGAGAACATCAAAGGAGCGATAAGTTCCGGCTTCATGATCGCCGTCGGAACAGGCTCAAGGGATGAGGATAAAGACACGGGAGGAATATCTCATCTCCTTGAACACGTGGTCTTCCGCGGAACGAAGAAAAGAACGTCCCTTCAAATCGCAAAGGAGATGGAAGGCACAGGCGGCGAGATGAATGCGTTCACGTCAAAGGAGTTAACAGCTTTTTACGGGATAACGCTGAAGGAGATGTCCGACGTCGCAAAGGAACTCGTTGCGGACATATGCGTCAATCCTCTGATATCGGAGAATGACACGGAACTGGAGAAAAAGATCGTTCTTCAGGAAATAAGCATGTGGGAAAACGATCCGGATTCATATATCCACAAACTGTTTGCGGAAACGCTGTGGGACGGTCATGAACTGTCGCAGAACGAGGCCGGCGATATCGGTACGGTGTCTTCGCTCACGCATCTTAACCTGAGAGATTATTTTGAGGAAAGATACAAACATCCGAATGTTGCGGTGATCGCATGCGGCGCCGTGGATCCTGCGGAAACGGTAAAATGGGCGGAAGAGAGTTTCGACAGCATCGGAGAAGGAAAGAAGGTCTTAAGGGAACGGCCGGTAATGACCGGCTCCGCATACAGATTCTTTCCCCGGAAAGGGGATCACACATACACGGGGATCGGGTTTCACGCATATCCGGCGGACCATCCGGACAGGACCGCTCTGAAGTTACTGACGGCAATACTCGGAGCCGGTATGAGCTCAAGACTGTTTCAGAAACTGAGGGAAGAGAAAGCATTGGTGTACTCGATATTCGCGACCATCGATCAAAACTCCGACGCCGGGTCAATGGCCGCATATCTGTCGTCCACGGAGAACAATGCGATGAATGCGATATCATCAGTAGCGGATGTCTTCAGAAGCGTGCGGGACGAAGGCATCAAAAAGGACGAACTGGAAAGCGCCAGGAACCTGATAAAAGGGGCGACCGCCAGGAAGATGGAGTCCACGGATTCGCGATTGTACAGACTGACAAAGACATTCATGATAACCGGAAAAGCGGAACCGTTCACGAACGACCTCAGTGCGCTGGACAACGTCACGGAGGAAGATGTCATGAGGGTCGCTAACGACGTGATATCATCAAAGAAGCTCAACATCGCGGTGTACGGTAAAAAGATGAAGGAACTGTCAAAGATGACAATCGATCAGATCGATCTCTGAAACCGGTCGATTATACTGAGGACCGCATCAACGGCGTTAGGCAAAGCATCGGCGACCGCATCCGTCATCGTTTCGCTTACCGTAACGAGATCTAAGGCCTCAACAGCAACGAATTTGACGGAATCCGGCATTCCGGCGGGTTCGAACTGCCTTCCGATATGCATTGCGGTCGCCAGATTTATCTCGTGGGCGGACGCATTCGCGACCGTCGGCTCAAAATCCTCGGGATCCAGTATGATCACCGTACCTGGATCGTATGATCCGGTCTTTATCGCATCCACGATCACCGCGCTGCGGTAACCCATTATCACGGGAATGATGTCAAGGCCGCCTATCGCCTCCTGCTGCGTATCCACGCCCGGCAGATTCATCGCTTCTATGTGTTCAACGACCTTGAGCCCTATCGCATCGTCGGACATTATGGGGCTTCCGAGGCCGACCACGAGAACATTTTCGGATCTTGGGTCCTTATTCGCGTCGTTATGATGCGGTTCCACGTCTGCGCTATATCGCGCATGATTCTTAAAGGAGTCGAAGCTTCCGCGTTTGTCCATCGTAGGTCCGTTATAGGATCATTTTTCAAAAAATAATTCGTAAATCATTTTTCCCGAAAACAGCGAAAAAATGATTTGTAAGTCATTTTTAGATTAGTTTAAATACTGACGATGATATCGATTATCATGAGCACAAAGAAAGTGATAATCCGCAGGGATCAACTGGACCGCCTCATAAGGATGAAGGATAAACGCGACATTATCAAAGTGCTGACCGGAATAAGAAGAAGCGGTAAGTCCACGATCCTGTCACAGTTCAGCGATCATCTGCTCTCATCCGGCGTACCTGCCGAGAACGTCGTATCGATCAATTTCGAATCAATGGCATATTCAAAGATAAGATGTGCGGCAGACCTGTACGAATTCCTGGAAAAAAAGATATCATCGAAAGGAACGACATATTTCCTGCTGGATGAGATACAGCACGTGAAAGAATGGGAGAAGGCGGTCAATTCGTTAAGGATCGATCATGATGCGGACATCTGTATCACTGGTTCAAACTCATCCATACTGTCAAGCAGCCTTACCCGGGACCTGACGGGAAGATTCTTTGAGATACCCGTTTATCCGATGACGCTCAGGGAATTCATGGAACTTAACGAAACGGATGATGCACATGCCGCTCTCAATGATTATTCAAGGCGCGGCGGCCTGCCCGTGATAAACAGCAGTTATACAGACGAAGATGCAGGGAACATGCTGTCCGGCATCTACAGTTCAATACTGTTCAACGACATCATCGGTATGAATGACATCCGTGACCCGGCTCTGCTGGAGAACATGGTAAGATTCCTTCTGGACAACATAGGGAACAATGTCACCGCCGCATCCATTTCCAAATATACGGGAAAGGATCCAAACATGGTATCACGGTATCTGAAGGCGGTAACGAATTCTTATCTTTTCTACAAAGCCGAGAGCTACGATCTGAAAGGCAGGAAGCTGCTGAAGACACAAGCGAAATACTACTGCACCGACATTGGTATAAGGAATGTCATAGCAGGTGAACAATACCTCGACAAAGGAAGGGTGATGGAAAACACGGTCTTCATGGAATTGCTGAGAACGGGGTATAAGGTAAGGACCGGAAGATACGATGATCTGGAGATCGACTTCACGGCAACGAAGGACGGAAAGAGAACATACATTCAGGTAACATACACGATCGAAGAAGAACACAATCTGAAACGGGAATTACGGCCGTTCAAAGGTCCGAAAGACCATTACCGCAGGATACTGGTAACCGGAGACCTAACCGGAAGAAGTTCTCAGGATGGCATAGAAGTGATAAGTCTGGGCGACTTCCTTCTTAACGGGATATGATGCGGATGAGCTTAATTAATACGTTGCCGATGATACTATCGTGAATGTAAGGATAAAGCCGACCGCGACAGGTAGAAAGAGGATCACCGACAGACAGATGGAGGTACTGGATGCTGTGCGCAGGACAGGAAGCATAAACTCCGCCGCAAAAACACTCGGAATAACGGCGTCGGTGGCGTTCCGACATATCAGGGAGATGGAATCGGCCGTTGGTGGAAGCGTGATGACATCCTCGCCGGGAGGATCGGCGCTCACGGAATACGGATACGGTCTACTGAGATCAATGGCGTCCGCCCGTGAAAGATTATCATATGAACGCAGGTTCACCGTTGCATGCTCGCCGGTGACAGAAGAACTGCTGATGTCGGCAATATCGTCAGTGAGCACGGACGCGGACCTCGTTATATCGGATGATGAGATGAATATGAGATCTTTGAGAAAAGATGAAACGGATATGGTAATACTTGACGATCCGGTGCATGTCTTCGACGATGATTCGCTTCAATGGCATGAGATAGGCCAAATGAACATGATACATGCGGACAAAGGACCATCATACATAAGATACAGATACGGAGCGCAGAGGATCGCGTTCAGGCACCTGGACAATGCAGGCAAGGATTATACGATAGATGCGGAGACGCTGTCGCTTAACGATCTTCTCGACTCCGGTAAAAGTTTTTTCATTGATGAAATTCTTTTGATCAGAAAAGGGATAAGGATGCACAGTTCGACTGATCCTTCGCTTTTAAGACATTCAATACTTGCGGTTTACAAGACAAGGTCGGAGATGATCGACAGGCTTTTGAACGAACTTAAAAGAAAACGATTGTAAAACGGGAAGTATTGCTGTGCACAGCAAAACTATTCCGGAAACATCATAATTTGTTAAATACGTTGACGGTCATCCGCCTCACAGGGTAATACTATGGTGAAACCAGTACCGGAATTTACGGCGGAGATCGCCGCGAACGGCGGTTCCAGCGTCATGTCATGTTTCCAATGCGGCACCTGCACGGCAGGCTGTCCTTCCGGAAAGATCACGGCGTACAGGATCAGGAAGGTCATGAGAGCGGCACAGTTGGGATTGAAGGAGAACACAGTGAACGGCGACGACATCTGGCAATGTACAACATGCTACACATGCGCCGAAAGGTGCCCGCGTGATGTTCAGATCGTTGAGGTTGTAACAGCACTCAGGAACATAGCGGCCGCAGGCGGAAAGATGTACGAAGGTCACAAAAAGGTTGCAAAGAATCTGATCGCGGTCGGCCACACGGTGGACAACAACGACAAAATAAAGGCTCTCAGAAAGGAACTCGGTCTTCCCGAGAACCCGCCGACGGTCATGGCTGATGCCAAAGCGAAAGCGGATTTTGACAAAATACTGGAACTCACGGGATTCAACAAGTTGGTGAACTAATATGGCAAAATATGCGTTTTTCTTAGGTTGCATAGCGCCTCTCAGATACCCCGGTATCGAGAAATCGACAAGAGAGGTGTTCAAAGCGCTGGGCGTTGAACTCGCGGACCTCAAGGATGCGAGCTGCTGTCCCGCACCCGGCGTCATCAGATCGTTCAGCAAATCGACATGGCTTGCGGCGGCCGCAAGGAACCTTGCGCTCGCGGAGAAGGAAGGATTGGACATCGTGACGATATGCAACGGCTGCTACGGTTCATTGTTCGACGCGGCTCACGAATTGCACGAGGACAGGAAATTACTCGATGACGTGAACAAGATACTTTCCGAAATAGGATTGAAATACAGCGGCGGCACGAAGGTAAAACATTTCGCTGAAGTTCTTTACAAAGAAGTGGGCATCGAAAAGATAAAGGCGGCGATAAAGAAACCGCTCGAGTACAAGGTGGCGGCGTTCTACGGATGCCACTTCCTGAAGCCGAGCAACATAAAAGAGCTGGACGACGCCGAGAACCCGAAGATACTGGACGAACTGATCGCCGCGACCGGCGCGGAGAGTATGCCCCGCAGGCAGAAGACCATGTGCTGCGGCGCAGGCGGCGGTCTGAGATCACAATTCGGCGAAACGGCGCTGAAATTCACAAAGACGAATCTGGAGAACATAAAGGACGGAGGAGCGTCCATGATAATCGACGTCTGTCCGTTCTGTCATCTTCAGTTTGACGCCGGTCAGAAGGAACTCGGATTCAATTTCCCGGTGCTCCACCTGTCGCAGCTTTACGGTGTGGCAATGGGCATGAGCGCAAAGGATCTGGGGATCGATGTTCACATAACGCCGGTAAAACTTTAAACGGCAACGGGGCGCAAGCCCCCCATTCAATATTTTCGATCACGAATACGATCGATAGCATATGCCAGCTCTCAATGTTCCGCGATCTGAGCGAAACAAGGATATCTATACCGTTTACGCAGACCGTAAAGCGCAGGATCCGATAAGTATTTGGAAAGATGAGAAAGAGTTTATGAGACGAGTTCACAATCGGATTGCAGTTATCAAGGCATCCGGGTCTCTTCATCAAACCGGGGCGCCTCAAGCATACCGTCTTGAGTTCTGCAGATCGGACAGCGCCTCTTCACCAATCCCCAAATGATATAGATCACTCCGGGGATGAAAAGGAATATCAACAGAACTATGGCTATGATCCAATTGACCCTGCCCTCAGTGTTTACATTCCGCTTGCAGTTCGGACAATATTTCATGTGTTTAGAGTCCATAAACAGTCATCGTTACATCCTCATTTAAACCTTTTTATTACCCTTTATTATTATTTTAATAAAGATGAGCGCGGCCGTACGCTCAGGGCAATTTCAAAAATGATCCCGCGTTCGCAGGAAAAGCAGAAAGAACAAGACCGTATGCAGAAGCACCGTGACGCAGAAAACAACAGACAACGGCGCAGACAGACACACGCCTGTCATAAGCCAAAGCCTAAAATGACAAATAAACAAACATGATAACACATTCGGAGTTCACCTAAGTGATCGGTCCGCGCCCAAGGCGTTTAAAAAGATCCATACAGCGGCAATCAGCAGACAGGTTTATACAATCCGTGAATCATATGCAGGCGGTGATATCATGGACGTGGCGAACTGAACAGTTCTGTCTATCGAAGAGTTGAAATCGATAGTCGCACCGATCGCAAAGGAATACGGCGTGAAAAAAGTGTATCTGTTCGGTTCAATGGCCCGCGGAGATCATAACGAAGAAAGCGATTATGATTTTTGCATAGAACGGGGAAAGATCGACTGCATCTTCAGATTGTCAGCATTCTACCGCGATCTGAGCAAAGCCATAGGGTATGACATAGATATGGTAACAACCGTGAATTCGACACCCTGAGCAAACTTTTCTGAATTCTGTTGTTTTTTGATGTTTTTGCACGGTTTTCGATTGGTATTTTCGGATGATCGTTACTACGGGCGAGAGCTGTCGCTATTCCTGCG
>Ga0123352_10003411_pt1 | contig 22937 bp, 9 predicted proteins | sample TergutLab28metaG_FD_89700 | JGI IMG/M metagenome (GOLD analysis project Ga0123352, IMG submission 89700) | Labiotermes labralis P1 segment gut microbial communities from Petit-Saut dam, French Guiana - Lab288 P1 | ecosystem: Host-associated > Arthropoda: Insects > Digestive system > Gut ...
AAAGAATTTTGTGTATTACACGTACAGTCGAACACAACTATATTTCACCTAGTAGTGCAGTAGGAATACAACCCTTTGTTATTGAACCAACACAATGGGGATGACGCACCTCAACAAAAAAAAAAAAGAAAGAGAAAGAAAGGGGTATTACAAAAACTGTAACAAAGCAGTTGTTAGTATGCAGACTTTGCAGTTGAAATGCCCGGGACTTGAATTTTGATCATTTGTTGCTTTTCTCCTCTGTCACTTCAGACAAATACTAGAATAGTGAGTTAAGCTATTTCTTTATTCACCACTGAAATTACTGTCTGAGCATGTAAGTGGTTGAAATTTTGTATTTTTGTTTCATTACATGTCTTGAAAGTTAACTCTGCTGCATTAGTGATTTGTGACTATTACTCTCCAAGTTTGATAACAATGTTTTCTCTATGCCAGACATTAAATGTTCTTACTCTGTAATTTGGTACTGATTGTTCTTCCATACCAAATACAATGATTTTACTGCCATGACTCAGAACTTAGGAATTACACTATATTACATTACATTTTCTCAAGGATAAACTGTTACACCAAAATGATGTCCTTCCTCTGGTGTCTGGGTGTCCAGTAATGGTATTTCCTAAAGTACTGATGCAATTATTATACTGCAACCATTCTATCACATGTCAGCCATTCTTCATGTGCGTTATTTAATGCAGTCACCTGACATACCATACAAATTAAACCATGGAAAATTGTGTTTGTGAACTGTTCCATGCCCATCGTAAATTTCCCATGTGGATGTGTATGTGTGTGTGTGTGTGTGTGTGTTTAGAAAATCAAAACACATTAAATGTATGGCCAGTTGTGGTACTGGATTTATAATAAAATAACAGAAATGAAGTAACAAAACTGTAAGGTTTTTAAGAGAGGGTTGGTTTTCCAATACATATGGTGTTCTCTGTACCATAATTTGTTTGGATGTTGATATGCTTTGTAACATAATGCTGAGACTTCATTTTTACAGCATCAGTTGTGAACTGGGCATCCTAAATGCACAAAATAGAAGGCACTGACTGTGTAAATGTTCTCTAGTTCAGAAGCATTAGAAAAGTGCAAAAAAAGTCACAGATGGCATCTAACATATTTTAGTGCTTTTTCAAGAAAATTTGTAATAAACATGGTGTAAGAAATTTACTTCCTTGGACATATATGAACTGCTTTCTTCACACAATATGTGACTCTTGCGATATTGTCACAGTGGTGTAGTAAAGGATTCTTGTCTTCTGGAATGTTATTCTGTGTCACTGGGTGAGTGGTCCTGAACACTTCAATGGGATCTAGTTTCTCCAAAACAATGGGAAGCACAAACTCAATATGGAACAAGTTTCTTCAAATTTTCATACCAAACTCACTACAAAACTCTTTGAGGGAGCATCATAAACATGAAAATGTTCTTGATAATTTCTCTGCACATTTAAAAACGTTTTCACAGTACACACCATTTTGTTGTAGCATAGGATGTCATATTCACAGCTGTTGCTGTTAAACTGAACTCTGAACATTTAAACAAGCATACCAACATTACAACAAATGGCTGGGGGGAAGGGGCAGTCCTATGAAGACTCTGTAGTTGGTTACTTCACAGCAACATAACACAATAGTGAACACTTTTGTTTTCAAGACTGGGAACAAGAAAAATTAATTACCTCATGTCTCAATGAACCTTTATAAATATACAACAATAACTTATTCCATTTAACCTGTATTAGTTTCAGCAGTATTAAGTTTTAACTATAATCATTATAATTAATATTTTTTATTTAATGCAAACCAACATACAAAAGCAGATATTATGTAGCAGCACAATAAATATTATACAGTTACTTCAACCATGCTTTCATTTAAGACTGCAAAAAACTGCACACTTCATTGATGTTTGAAGTTGTCTTAGAATATGACATGACAAAAGAGTAGCCATGCATATAGCTTGAGCACAGCTATGATGACAAAATCAGGATACCAGCACAGTGACGATTATGGTGGTGGTGGTGGTGGTGTGGTGGCGGTGGCGGTGGTGGTGGTGTGGTGGCGGTGGCGGTGGTGGTGGTGGTGATAATGATGATGATGATAATAATTACACATCAAAACTACAGGGCAAACGAAAACCTAATAATGAAACATGAGGAAGAATTTAAAAAATAAACACACTCCCTGATTTTTATGGGATTACCACATGAGACTTGTGTTCCCTTTTGGGTGATGACAATAGGCTGCAGTAGACTGTAAGCAATACTTTGGATAATTTACTAGTTTCCACATTCAAGGTACAGTGAGTGACAGCAGAACTACTCCTCACTTATAGTACTTGGACAAGTGAGTCTTTTACGGTTTATTTTACCACATGAAAATATTTCAAATTATGTAGCATCAATAGATGGCAAATGGTGGTGAATGATAAATTTTGAAGGATCTGGAAATGGCTGGGGACTGATTGCCTGAAGGAACTAAAGAAAATCACAAAACACCTGGCAGGACAGCTGGTGTCTCCAGCAAGATTTGAACCATAACCCTGCCAAATACAAGCCTGGAGTGTTGCCACTTACACCAACAGGATCAGTGCCATGTAATGTTAATGAATTAAATGTGTGGAGCACTGTATTTAATAATGCGAAGAAGCAAACTGGGAATCATTTTAAAACGTGGTCCTCTCCTGGCACTGTAAATAAAATGAGTACATCTGCTCTTATTCTCTTTACTCTCAGGATGGAGGCTGCTAATTTCTCTGAAATGTTGGTAAACCAACCCACCAAAAGAAGTTCTGGAAATCACTCACGATGAATACTTCCCTTAACATGGCTCAATCTATATTAAAGGGCTAGAAGAAACTGTGAATTATTCATTAATGCACTGTGTATGTGTAACTTCCACCTGCACACACCTCCATGACATGAAATTTGTCTGATATCAGTATGGTTTGCACAGTCATCAAATATGCAACTGTTTACACACAAAAAATATTCATACAGAGTTAATTCAAAGTCCAAAATATACTTCATAAAGAATTTACTCAAAGTACTATTTATATCTTGTAATGAACTTTCCATATTATTGCAATGTTACTTCACTTCTTAAAAAACCAACCAATGAAAGTATGTTACAGAATGTAACAAGCTATTACACAGCCTATAGAAAAAGCCTTTGATTTTAGTGTCCTCACATTATGTGGCACTTTCCACAAGTACAACCCTCATGTAAAATGTGATGTACCTGTACGCACTCTTGGGAAAGCACCTCAAAACTTTGTTTTGTACATGCTTTGTAAATATCACTACATGTGCAAACCCTTTTCACCCAGAAGGATTAACAGTTACTCTGACCTAGCAAATCAGCTCTCCACAGAATGTCATCATCCAGAAGTTGAAACATGGGTCTCACTTATCGTAACTTGGTGTGTACAATTTAGAAGTCTTATTTCCTTTGAGGTTTTAAACCTTCTTTATTGGCTACAGCCCTGAATCGAGGTAAGTCACAAGTGGAATGTGAAATATGACAGACATAACAAATTGTGTACAGCTATAATGTAATTACCAGCAATAGTCCAAGTGGAACAGACTGCAAAAGAACACAAGAACCACATCGGTACAAAACAAAGCAACACCAAATTCAATAAAATTATGCAATTAGCATTACTTACTCAAACAATCTCTAGAGGGTACATTCACTCAAATGACCTTCTACAAAGAACATGTTTGTTTACAAGAGCTCAGGTTTTATGAAGACAGAATCTTCTGCATACTGCACCATGGCGAAGGATAAAAATTACAAATTTTGTTACAATGAGATACATACAAACTCTACAATGGATGTGTGTGGTTTGACATTTGATTATTTAGTGACAATGTACTACACACTTAGGTTATGTAGCAGCTAGTGGTCCCAATAATGTGAAAGATAAATCAGAAGTATCTGAATGAAGAGGCCACAGTCGGCTTAAAGAAAGTGTTGGGATTGAAGAAATCCTCTTGACTGGCTGAAGAATAATTACTGACTTCGTATAATTTTTATGGTTTCATTCACTTCCTCCAAACAAATAATCATCATAACTATACACAGCTAGTGCTACTGCCTTCCTTTGCTTTCAGTTTACTGATAAATAAAAGTATGCTGACTAAAGTAATGCTTGTGTATGTGCATTCCCAGCAATGGTTCAGCTAGTACACAGGCACTTGTCTGATGTGTTCAGCTAGTACACAGGCACTTGTCTGATGTGTTCAGCTAGTACACAGGCACTTGTCTGATGTGTTTTAGGACATTTTTCACATTCTTTGCTGAATAAAACTACTGCAATATAAGCAACAAAGATGAACTTTTGGATTTTTGAAGGTTATGATACAAACAGAACAAACCTGACCATCCACATCATTCATTTAATAAAGTAAAGAAACTTTAAAATATTCCTACTAAATGAGACAGTGAAATCCTTAGAAACTGGAAAAGACATGGATGCACGTATGTATCTGTATATGTATGTACTAGCATATGTGTGTGCGTTTATATATATATATATATATTTACATTTACACACACACACACACAAAATATATATATATGTGTGTGTGTGTGTGTGTGTGTGTGTGTGTGTGTGTGTGTGCATGCGTGTGCACATGTGCATGTGTGTGTGTGGTGGCACACCCGTGTGTGCTCATGCAGATGCACATGTGTAGACCTTTAGACAGCCACAGCAATTATTGCAAAGCAAGCATTTAATACTGATCTGCGTACTGTTCGCCATCTTTTTATGACATGAACATCTCTTAAATCATACGTAAATAATTAATTAACTTAATGCTACATACATACCTACATTCATAGAGCACATACACACAGCAAAGTCTTATTGAAGTAGGTGTTGCTTCAATTTTAAGTTCAAAAATTAACCCATAACTTTTGTCCTTGGATGGATAGCATTTCTGACAGACATTCCAGCAAATACAATGCATGGATAACTATTATAGTTGTAAAGCAATACCATCAGCAGAAGTATCAAAGACTAGGTCAAATTGATATATTTTCTGAAAGCTGTTCATTCCAGCCATGGACATGTTTGTAACAAGATGGGAAACAAAACACTGACTGGGAAAGACAAAGTAATCCAGAATCAAATTATATTTCATGTACAGGTAGTCCTCATTTAATGTTGCCATAAACAGCATTGATTCACTTTAAAATTTCAAATTCTAGTAAACAAAGACCTGACACACACTATGTGGGCTCAAATTAGCATTGTTCTCTCATGTACTTTAATTAATTGTTATGGAAAAAATGCTCCATTCTAAGTTGTTTCACTCTATGCTGTAATTTTCAAGAAAGTAACCCCAACATTAACTGAAGACTTACTGTATATGAATATCAAAATCCATCAAATACAATTACATTTAAAATTTACATATAAAATTACAAGAAACTTGTTTCAGTACTACCTGTACCACTTTCAGGGATGAGTTCCAAATTAAAGAAAACTACAGCAAGTTTCATGATATTAAAATACAACTACCTTGTTTGATGTTTCCCCAAATAGCATTTTTGAAAATAAAAAAATTTTAGTGACCAAAGAATTGAAGAATGGTGCTCAGACTTACATCAAACATCCTTTTTACTCACAGCTAGTGAAAACTTCAACAGCCATACCCTTGGGTGTTTTAATTGTTCTGTTCTACAATGTTTTGCTCTCCATTGCAATTTTCGGGATGTAAACCCACTGTTAATCGAGGACTTCCCACATCATATACGGAGTATACCAACTGCTACACTTTCCTCCCTTCCCTTTCTGTATATACACATTCTCATGCATTTATTTTTATACTGTTACACAATTTTACTTTTGTTGGGTAAGTCCTTTCTGCTTTCTGATTTTAATGGAACTGATGACAAATACTGATGATTAATTCTGTTCAGAACCCATCATATTCCTGGTGTATGTATTTGTAATGTTTGTGGTGTCTGACTCCAGCAATACAACAGAATCTGCAAGGTGCTTGTAATTTTATATTTCACTACACTGAATTTAAATATTTCTGTACTTGATGATTTTTAGGCCCTGTCGTATGATTAACATGTACAGTGGCAATAACATAACATTTTATTAATATTTCATATTTAGTCAAGCAATTTTAGTGCAATTATAATGTTTAAAATTCTTACCTATGGTAATTATTTTTCAAGTAAAAAACTGGCTATTCATAAGCACACCTTCTAAAAAATGAGTACACCACCAAAGAAAACCGATAAATTACTTAGTAATAAGAAGCACATAAAAAGAAAACAAAATGTGTTCTTACTCAGTTGAAAGAGACACTGTATTGCTAGGACATAAGAATATTATTGTCCTGCAATGTTCAAACATGAAGTAGCGTTTTGTAATAGAATTCTGAACTGTTTCTTATCATCCTGTCTTGCTGTGGGTTCCAAGTGTGTTAAGTGTATAGTGCATGCACAGAGTTGATGTAGCTAGTATAGCGACTAGGCTATTGGTTGGACAGTCCATGGTTCAGGCCTTTGAGGGACAAGAGACATTTTTCTTCTCCAGAACAACAAGACCAGCTCTGGGTCCCACCCCAGCCTCCTATTCATTGGATGGTGGGAGTAAAGTGGCCAGAGCTTGAAGTTAACCAATCATCTCCATCTAGTGTAGAGGTTAAGAATGAGTCATGCTACAACTCTACTTGCCCTGTTTGCCTTCATTACATGGACAGGGACAATTCTGCCTGTTTTTTTTTAAAGTATGGAGTAGTTCATCAAAAATATTAGAGTTTTTGTCAGTACTGTGGCTTGGGAAATATGCACATAGTCTGTGACACAGGAAGCAAGTCCATCTGAGGACAAGTACAAAAAATTCCAATGAACCCTGGGCTATTAAAACCAAAAACACTGGCAACAAAAAAAAGGTGGCTGAAACAGACACCACATACTTCAAGCAAAACACTGCACCAGCACACACTGCAAACAGTTTCAGTGAAATTAAAATCAGTCACGTTATTATGGTAATTAAAAAAGAAGTTCACAACTGTCATAGAACGTACTATGACATCAGTAAATGTGTTTGAATTTCAAAGGGCACTTCTTTCAACAGCTGATGTGAATTATAATAAGTATTAGGTTTCTTCAATGAATAAAATTCTAAAACATGGATGGATCCTTAGCAAGTACCGTACTTACTTGAATGCAAGAGGAGGTTATTCCCTTAAATTTGGTGCTTAAATATTCGAGATCGTCTTAAATTCGTGTATGAAGCACTGAGCCAGACAGTACCAATTCAGATCGCTCTGAACCGGACCATGCAGAGGTAAACCAAGGTCTGTATTGCCAAATTATCATATGAGATATGGGCTCTTCTAAAATATTATACAGCATACAGTAGTAATTCCCTACCAATGTTTTGAAAAAAATCTATCAGTCCCATCTTCTAGCAACAAGAAATCCAAAAGAGATCAGTGCAACAATGAAGTTAACAGATATAATCTTCTTTTTTGGGACTCTGTCCATAATCTAATTTTTTTAACAAGCGTGACATTTCAGAAACAGCTCTGTTTCCTGTTTCAGGCAAAAAAGCACCTAATCTGGTGGACCCCTTAAATTGAGCTACTCTCAACCACTGTGCACCACAGGCCAGTAACTTGTTAAGATATGCACCTGAGAACAAATCTAGTTCATGGGTAGTAACAGAAAAATGGCTATTGTAAAATTAAAAATTAACTACAAGGCTCAAAAATAAAACTTGGACCATCCACAGATTACAAACCAAAAAAAAAAAGAGCAATGAATTAGACTCACCAGGCCACAGACATAACACAAAAACCAGAACACATATATTTACACTTCTCAGCATCACTAACACCACTAGAGGAGAAAACTGTGTTTCTTGATGGGTTCAAGTCAGTTTTATAAACCATGAAATATAAATATGGTACTTAAGTCAGTGTGGGTCATAATGGCATGGCAGCGCATTTCACCAGAAGTATCTGTGAAGGGTCCAATGCAGTGGATCGGACTGACGATAATATGTTTTGGAATGACAGTGAAGAGGATAGGCATGTTAGTAGTTGGTGTGACGAAGATGAAGGCCCTGACAGTGAAGATGGATACAGTGCCACTGACTGGTAAAAGCAGATAGCATCTTACATACTTTGTGTATTAAGTGTATGAAATTAACAGTAAATATTTTTTCTGAGCATACATTTTATTTTTGGGGGTGTTGTCTCAGATTACAGTTGTCTTGCATTTGGTAAATATGGTATGTCTGGTAATGTGGATGTCTTTTCCATGTGGATACCAACTTGGCAGCTGGTATTTCCACGTAACAGCCCATACATGACTGTAGACTTCGCAATGAAGCACAAGGCTTACTGGAAGACAATATGAAATGTCAGCACAAATTTGGACAAAATTCTAAAACATGGGTGGATCCTCAGTGAGTATGTGTGGCAAACTGCATTTCTTTTCTGTGTGGGTATCAACTTGGTAGCTGGTATTCCCGAGCAGCAGTAACTACAAAACCGTAGACTTTGCAATGGACCACGATGCATATGAGAAAATAGTAACATATGCAAGTACAAGAAGCAAATTTTAAAGACTGACACAAACCTGATGACAGAAACAAAGAATTTAATTATTCAGATTTTCTGGGATATGATGACATGTTGATTCATAAAAAGTTACTGATGTTTCAGAGGAGCTTGCCGTCACCATCTTTGGGGTCGCAGTCCAACACAGTGTAAGTGCATAGACCTTCATCAGGCTCCTCTAAAATACCAGTAAATATTTACTAATCAACTTGGAATCTTACTCTACAGTTCTTCAATCTTCATAAATACTACAGTGAGAACATTAAATATTGTAACAAAGGATTTGTTTTTATTCCACCATACAGAAGTTTGTACTCAAGCTCAAAACAAACAATCAGGACGAATTTCCAATGAACAACAAGACAGGCAATGTACATATAACACTGGGGTGCATTCATGTTAACCACTGTAGCCATGGACAAGCAATAAGTATTACCTATTCTGAGTGTGTGTCTGGAGCCTTAGTTATCTAGCATGAAATGCACATGTGCCATATTATAATGTCATCTGTGGACAGTCTGGCTCACCATGTTTTTCATATGACCTCAAAATTGGCGTGTAAATGTCACACAAAAATATACACAATCATTACACATGTTTGCAAAAATAAGATTAGTGACCATTAGCTTCATCGTATCTGTCCATCTGCCCTCTGCATGGGACAACTTGGTTCCCACTAGATGGATTTTGAATAAATTTTTATTGAGTACTGCTGAGACAGTTGTAGTTTCTTTGAAATATGAAAAGTATATCAGGCATTTTACATGACATACTATGTATGTTTATGATAATATCTTGCTGAACTCTTCCAGGAAAAGAAACAGCTTCAGAAAAAAGGTGCAGAGGAAATCAAAACACATATTTCAAAGAAGACTTTTTTTTCTCTGAAAATCGTGCCACTTATGTGATAAGTACAAAAAAGAAACATGACACAGACAGAGAGGCCATAGATGGTAGAACACAATATGGTGCAGAAAAAAAATTCCATTTGTATATGGGGTAATTAAAACAAAAATATATAGTGTAATAATATTTAATACTTGGTGTGTAAGAAATGTTGTTTGTAAGTCAGAAAAACTTCATCTAAGTGTTGAGTTTATAAATGATGATAAATTTAACAAAAAAACAATCACAATAGACCTGTAAAAAGTTTTTAAAAAACTATAACAACATACCTTAATAGTAGTAATAACATTCTACACTGTATGTACAAATTGTGAGCAACTACCAAAAGTGTAACCTCAATGGATTAAATGGTATAATCATCAAAGAAGAGTCCGGGATGCAAAGGTCCAAAAGCACCTAAATGTTACATCACACACACATTTCCTATCCTATTTGTCCTCCTTATATGAAGCTACTTATCCCCTATAGTTGAAACATCATCTTCACGTAACATAAAAATTTATGAATAAATGTAAATTCAGAAGTAATTCCTGAAGTATAATATACCTCAAACAATGAATTCTTGAAAAACACAATTCGGGTGTAAGAAATCATCCATCATCTTCCTGACTTGTACCCAAGCTTAGCAGACATTACTGTATATTGTAAAGTTAAAGTGTGGTTGGTGCCAACTAACCTGCAGCTCACAGAACCGACTGTCTATCGTCCCTGTGTACAGAAACTGCAGACACTGCTGCATGGCCTGTGGAGTGACGAGCTTAGACAGAGTAACCACTGTCTGCATGGAGTTATTGGACCGACCCTGCTGTGTTGCACATCCAACACTGTCACACTAGAAGCACAAGTAATATTCATTATTCATGAGATTCAATCATGGAATGGGAAAGTGGTTAGCACTTGTACTTTGTATTAAGCATGTCCTCAGTTTGAATCTTAGTGCAGAGCCCACTAGTCTGACTGATGGTTTTCATGGTTTTCCTTAAGGTCTACTGACAAATACAGCCATCTGCCACTTAATGTCAGTAATCCATTCTTGAAAATCATTCTGTGTGAAAATGATAACTGGGAGCCTATTTCCCATTATTTTAAATTGGAAAAATTATAATGTGTTATGTCAACCCAAAACCCCCAACCAGTTTCCTAAAAATGTAAACTAAATACAGTAAAATGCCTATATATCAATAACATATTATCAAGTCAGGATGCATAGTGCTTCAAACATTGCTTCCTGATCACCAAACAATTAATATAGTTGTTAACAAACAGCTGCTTTGTAAGCAGTAACATGTACAGTTTGCATATACATTGTTTTGTTAAAAATGTTGTACTGACTTTCTGTAAGGCTAATATAAATTTTTCTGACATAAACATCAGCTGAAAAATGTACTGAGAGATACAAATGTTCTATGAAGTTTGGATATTAAAAACCAAGATGTGTACTACCGGGAAAACATTAACCAAAGATATGTTCTGTGGGGTAAGTAATTACTTGTATTGTATAAAAACAAATGTTGACAACTTCTACATCATTTCCAATCATCACTCAACATCATCATACCATTCGACCCTATACAGGCATTACAAAAGGATGGACAAACTTCAGGATGCCGTTAATCAAGAGATTTAGACTGAATAATGTTATATCAAAATTTGTTCCATTTTGTAAGAGTTATGGATATTCAAAGATAAGTAATATCTGACGTTACTGACAGGAAAATATATTGTACAACTACAACACCTGTTCAACACGAATGGTTTGGAAAGCTGGATGATTTAGCTCTCGAGATACACCAAGCCGCTGTTTCGAATCAGTTGACAACACCTGGCAACTTGACCTCCTCTTCAGTTGCTCCCAAACCCTGCATCAAAGAACAAGGGAGACTCATTCTAACTGTCTCTAAAATTCTTCAGGATTCTGAATCCAACATTATGGACTAATGAAAACAATATCTTATTTTATTCAAGAACAAGAGAATTTTCATGATACAATTATTTAATGAAGGAAAATTCTACAGTTTATAAGATAATGTGTGTACATATTTATGAACACAGAATTCCTTTAATCCAACACTTATGGGACTGGACACATGCCAGAAAATCAAATATTTGGCATTATCAAAAAGTAGGCATGTTGAGCTAAGTTCTTACAGGTAATTTTTTGTCATTGCTCCTATATTTGTGTTATAATCAGAGGTGTACTCCATTTGGATATCTTATACAACACCTTGCCCAACTGCACTGATCTAAGCTGTTTCAATATCTGTCAGTTTAGAAGGCCCTGTACATTTTCACATGCCATAAATGATTGTGCCTGGTCCTTCTGTACCTTTATGTAACACGGACAGTTGATGAACCGAAACTGTATGAAGCCATACCCTCTCCTCAGTTTTCACCACTTTCAAACCTCCCAGTTATTTCAAGTTCCTGAAGAAATGCTAATGTTACATGTTTCCTCTTGCCAGCAGTACCTTGTTTAATGATACTGGTATCTGAGGAAGTAACTGTAATAGCTCAATGTGCTCAATAAAGTCCAGATAACACAAGACACAGTCACAGTGTGTACCAGATGTTATCAGTGCTGTAACTTCTGGACTTGGGATTAATTTTGTCAATTGCTGAAGTATCAGGATTTCATATGGTTCCAGATTAAAGGAATTTTACTGAATGTGTGTATATGTGGTGTGTATGTGTATGTGTATGTGTATGTGTATGTGTGTGTGTGTGTGTGTGTGTGTGTGTGTGAGAGATATGTGATTTATACATGTATGGTGTGTGGTCTGATTGTGTTTGTGCATGCACGTGTGTCTGTGTGTGTGGTGTGTGCATATATATGTATGTATGTGTGTGTGTGTGTAACATAAAATAACAAACAACACATAACCACTCAATTACAGATTCACCCTTTCTCAGTCACAGCTTAATTATTTAGAACAATTAAAAAATATTCTGCACATCCCTTACAGCACACACTGGTAAGATACAAACAGAAATAGACTTCAACATCTGATGAAATTACTAGTCCAAAGTCTCTGTCCAGAAATACTGTTAAGTTGTTACTTAGTGTGTTGTATTTACCTACCTGTATTGTGTAGAAAAATATTATTGAACAGAATGTGTAAATTAAGACCAATAAATAGTTGGGCCTATGAAAGAAGCAACAGGGAAGCAGCAGCAAGATAAGGAACATCATGTCATACAGTGAAGGTGTTAATTCATGCATAATAATAATATGGGCACAATATATAGCATATGGCTGAGATAAGAAGTTCACATGAAAGTATTCTTTTTATGCAGAAGGTAGAAAATTTCATACAGACCTAAGCATAAGCAGGTAACATTAAAATGAATATTAAGGAAATATGGTGTCAAGACATGGAATGGGCTCAACTAGCACAGTGGCATTCACACTTCAGAGCCAGTAATTATCAGCTTCTAAAACAAAGTGCATGCCATGGCCTTATGTAGAGGCAGTGAAATTTAATCTACTACACTTTCCAATGTTATACATGCATAAGATTTCAAACAGTTACAATCACAAAAAAAGGGTTACCTGGAGGGTTTGAAGTAATTGTCAGACTGTCTAATTAGATACTCGGTGTCATCATTGAAGTCTCCCATAGTTGCTTCACCAAAAGTGCTTACCTGAAAGGCAAAGAACTTATAAAGACTCACAATTAACATCACTTTCTGGGCACCATAACTGCCCTAACCTATGGGACACAAATGTTTTTACTACATATTCCCATTCCCATGCAAATGGAAAGTGGCCCACAGTATGATGTGTCCTCAGGCTGTGGACAGAGAAGGCAGTATCCATATGTGGAGGAAAACTGCAAATAAGCTGAATATGCAGTCACCAACAGGTAACAACAGCTGTTAGTAAGGTCAAAAACCACTGACCACAAATACGAACCAGACAGTTCAAAACTACATTCTTGGCTCTACAGATTCTTTGGCATAGCCTATTCTTGGCTCTATAGATTCTTTGGCATAGCCTATTCTTGGATCTACAGATTCTTTGGCATAGCCTATCACTGCAATCAACCAGCTCCAGAAAATGACCAATAGTAACAGCCCTGCCTCTTAACACAAGTTGTGGGAAGGACATTTCAAAATGCTTATAATTCATTGGTCCCACAACCTTGCATTCTGAAGGAAAGTAGGCATATGTCACATAATGAAAGTATCCAAATGCCCTACCATGCTGGACTCACTGGAGCTTCGAGCTCCAAGTTCATTGCTCAGGTCCAACATGAGCAGGCGCTGAAATGCTGGAGATGCTGCTGCCAGGATAAACCTGTGTGCTGAGAAACCAACACTCCCAGCAACCAGTATCACATCTGTATATGCCTGCTGTAGCCATAATGTTTGCACATTCTCCACATATGTACTGGCAGCTACATGCAGCTCTGGGCTTGGAGGCTTTGGTGGTCGGAAAGGGGCCTGAAATTCATATTAAACATGAGATAATTCATAAATACATTTTTCAAAACAGATATTGGCATTTACTAGATTAAGGTAGCCATGAAATTCTGACATTAGAGAAAGACTGAAACTTCAGACAGAGGTAAAGACATACGATACCAACAAAACTGGGGAATTCATTTGGAAAAAATAGAAATAATATGATGCTGGTATGCTATACGCTACTTGACACTGGTAAGCATTCTGATAACGGTGGCACCATTGCAAGTACCAGCCCATACATAAACCAGTCCACTCTTTAATGCTAGTTGCTTCAGAGGAGTCCAACCCACCTGAAGTAAAGGTCGCTGAACCTTCTTCAGATTGGTTATCCAGAATCTTTGCTGGCGTCTGGAAATAAGTGCTGCACGGATAGCATTCTCAAACACCTCATTTACACCATAGTATGTGAGCACACTGGTCTCATAGTAGTAAACACCCAACTCCTTGGCAATGGCACGTGCTTGATCCGGCATCACCAGATCACTTTTTCGTGTTGGCCTATTCAGAACACAAATAATAAAGATTATTTGACCATTTAACACTGTCTCTTTAACTACACAGATTACAAGCCTGACAATTAAATTCCAAGATTGAAACTATAGGAAATTTTGTTGTACACATACTAATACGTTTCATGGTCACCTTCAGTAACCTGCCAGGGAATCTAAATCACCATGTCACTGTCATTTTGTGCTTCACAGAATCCTTGAAAATCGTTTACTTACATGTTACTTAGCTCATACATTAAAGCTCTTTGAAAAACACTGTTTGACACAAAATATACTAAATTTCTCATACAATTTGCCTGATTTCTTTTCTTAAGGAAAGAAAATTTGGTCATGAGATCACTATGTTATTTGTGACCCAATTTAAATGGCTGTACTAAAAAAAAAACCTTTTATCTATAATGAAAACAAATGAGTAAAAATGTTAGAAAACCTGCATTAGGTTATAAACACAAACAGTGAATTTCAACATCAAGTAATTTTCTTCATTTTCTTGTTGCTTCAGTTTCCCTTAAGTCCAAGTATACTCTTATGCACCAGTTCTAACACACATGATATCATCATTCTTCTCTCTGAGGAACTAAGTGGCCATTACATTGTAATCTCCTTCACTTGACCACCCTAATAATAAAATGTTAATATAACTGCAATGTTTCTCATTATGTACTACCCCTCACACCTACATTATCAATCCATATTTCTTTCCCTTTGTAATGAAGGTGTGAGAAAGTAAAGAAGAGAAATGAAGGGCCATCAAATTTCTCACCTCACAAATGGGCTGCGATCACGGAAAAAACTGAGGTAGGTCTCATCCCGATACATGTAACGCAGATCATTCTTACAACCAACAAGAAGAACGGGAGTCTGTGGACAGAAACGCCGGATCTCTGGGTACCACATTACCTTGCAGTTCCGCAGAGATACAGGGTTTGTGATGGAAAAGCAGAGAAGTACCACATCTGACCTGGAAAAGTATTAATATTATATCAGTGATTTGATCTCAGGATGTCACCAATGGCTTGCAACATCATACACAGTAGATGAAATATTAGATTTCTCTTCAACAGTTGTGATCCAACTGCTGCATAACCTACACAGATTACAACACGTTGCAAAACATTAAATTTCCACTGGTTATATATCATATTTACCAGAATATGAACCCCCTTCACATCCTCCAATTTTCAGGAAAATAACTACACAGAAATCTTTTAAGCCTTTTGTAACACTGAATTTAAATTTACTAACTGCTGCCCAAGATGGTGAAGTTTTAAAATCAAATAACCCTAAAATGCAACCATTAAGTATGGCACACAGAGACTGGCAGCATGTGAGGAATTAATGACTATACAGTGCCAGAGATCAGTGCTGAAGGGCTAATTCTGGGCACAATTATAAAGTAATCCGTTTTCTATTAGGGCAAATATGGTAGGGACTCCAGTTAACACACCCACTAATTAAAATTTGCAACAAACTACCTATAACAGGCTGGATCCTCTCCTTCAACTTGCTGCTGTGGTCGTCATTGTTGTCATCATATTCGTTATTGTTCTTGTCAACATCATCGTTATTTCTGTCATAATAATCATTTCTACTGTTGTCATTATTATTGTTACTATCGTCATCATCATTGTTACTAGTCATCATCATCACTACTGTCATTATAACAATCATCATTGTAGTAGCAGTAGTAGTAGTAGTAGTAGTAGTAGTAGTAGTAGTAGTAGTAGTTGTTGTTGTTGTTATTCAGATTTTCCAATTCCACACACCAAAATTAGTGATACATTATTGCAATAATTATTTATTGTTACAATTACTCACAGCATTGATCTTGAAACAATATAAACCACATTAACTTACTTTACACCAGAATTACTGATTGCCTTCATCACCATCATTTACTTAACCGACTCATTTATTAATTCAATTTGTCTGTTACAATCAACAATGCCCTCAGGAATGAAAGCATACATTACAAATATGCCTGTTATTTCCTTCAAGCAAACATATCTCCTACAGGATCCATTATCCTTAAATAAGTTTATCTCCTTCAATGTGATCATTAATACTATTAACATACATAACAACAAAACAAAAAAAGAAACACCACATCATAATCCATCCCATTACATACACAAATACAAAGAAACTTCGAATGTATCTATTTTTTTGGACATGTTTAACAAAGGTATTTGGAATTCCTGTTGAAAAGGTGGTATTCAGTTTAGTCAAGGATGCTTGGACTTTTAGGTTTAAACTGGCAGCGGATATGTTAAAAACCCTAAGCAGCTTATCCTTTCTTACACACCTGCCATATGCAAATCGTCTGTCTTTCTCATGATCACCAAACGTGTCCCACAGACGTAGCGAAACATTTACACCATCAACCACCTCCCATGAACGCTCCAACACCTGTAAACAAGCGACGCACACAAAGAAGTACATACATCATATACATCACAATGGATACATACCAAAATATTTGTTCATATCATTATTATTGATCATATGTTACCAGCATTTGTTACATAATCTCTTGACTTCAATGAAAAAAACTCTCTTGAAATTCAAGCACAACAAATTAGGCCCACCACACTGTCACATATGAAAATAAATTGCAGTTACTGATTTTTCATAACTTAAAAGTTCATGGCCCCTGAAGTTTAAGTGACTGGAAAACATAAGAGTGCTGTGTCTTAGAAAAAGTTTCACACTGTACAGGTTATGGGCATAAATTTTAAAACTGCAAGCATGTTGCACAGTAGTTTATAGCAGGTCCTAGTGCTTTAAAACAGCAGTAAGATCAAGGAAAACATATAGAGTCAACTTTGTATGTTTGTATTCAAGCCTGTTACACGTAATTTGATGTATGTATGTATGCATGAACATACAGTATATCCAAGTATGTTCATAAAAAGTACAGTTACTGTCAGTGTTCGACAGATGATGTTCATCATCAGACTTCACATATTCAGTAGCATATGTTCAAACATCATTTGCAAGCACAGCTATGTACTTCACACACATGTTTATAAAAGCCAATTTTTGTGAATGTGTGTGTGTGTGTGCGCGTGTGTGCGTGCGTGCACGCATTCACATATTGTTTTGCATTCACAGAGAATACAAACTTCAGGCAAAGCATTGCAAAAATGTAGGATGTAGCAAATGCACTATTTTATCTTGCTGCTCTCCTGTAATAGCATACTTCCAGTAATTCTTATCTAAACTGTTACAACACCAAGCAGAGGAAAGTACAGGGACAGGAATGACATTAGAATTGACAAATAAAATGGACTGAATACTTTAACCAATGCTACAGTCAAAGACGTGGAGCTTAATTAATTAATACCCTGTTCCCATATAAGTTTTCATGGCATGGTCACAAATGTTGAACTTTGTCCACACACTGGACCCATAGAAATGCACGAATACCATGAAGAATGAAAAATTACAAGCATATAATTGTATAAATGTAGCATTACATATTAATAATTCTCAACTTCAGTGATAATGTGGCTTTTACAGCTCTGTGGTTAGCTGGAGAGTCCCTGGTTTAGTCCCAAGGCAGGCTACATACAATACAGGCTGGACAAACCAACAGTGAGGGCAATTTTTTTGCAAGGAGTACAATTTTCCTATAAACCAAGCATCCACCCATACTCCATCCTCATTTATCACTTCGCAGCAGACCAAATGGCCAGCACACCACCACCACCTCACTCCTAGACTCTAATCTAGTAATAATATGGACTCTGAAATTAAATTTAACTGTGGAATTTCTCAAAACATGCAGTGCAGGATGAAACTCCATTCTGTACGCCAGTATGTCTGTTTAAAATACACCACAAACAGTACAACAGGCAAACACTGAATACCCTAAGGAGTCAATAACCTCTGTTAATGATCTCCTTTACAGTGACCTTTACGTGACTTGCTGCTTCAACGAAAGCAGCTGAGTGATTTAAGCTCACTCCGACTTTCTAAACACAAGTCATCCTAACACACAATGTGTGTAACATTAAAACACTAAACTTTTAAAATACCTGTATTTGACTGTCCAGTATATGCCATCAGAGGCAACTGCACTACACATTGGCAATAAAAACTTGAAAACCGAATGCTTTGTGATGTATATCTAACAATAACCTGTTTCTTATAACAGGGTTACAGCAGATTCAGGTCTTCTTGAAAATTATACTGTGATCCTCAAGTATACTTCTTGAAATTTCAACACATCACAGTTCCTTCATCTTCAGAGTCAAACAGTCAAAGACATGGAGCTTAATTAATTAATACCCTGTTCCCCTGTAAGTTTTCATGGCATGCTCACAAATGTTGAACTTTGTCCACATACTGGACCCATAGAAATGCACAAATACCATGAAGAGTGCTGGACACTGAATATGAAGGTATTATGATCCCTCAAAACATGGGACACTACCCACCTGACACAGCATCACATCCCAGAAGACTTCAGTCTGCCTTGCACAAGTGCTCTGCACAAACACGACTTTCATAAAAGTCTGCTATCTGACACTATCCTCAGCTAGTTTGTTCTAGTTTACATATTCTCTCCAACAAATATTGAAAAATTAACTTCCCATGAACTGATATTTAGAAAACTTAATCAGTAGTAAGTCTCTAAACTGAGACTGTATATTTTCAGTTTTCTCAATTTTATGGTTCTTTCTCAAATGGATAATTATGTAGCACCAAATGCAAGCAAGGCTGTGCATGATGAACTAGAGAAGAATTGGACATTAAATATTTCAGGGACTACTGTAACATCAGCCAGGTATGACTGTGGAAAACCTGTCAGAATATTTGGCCTCAGGAGCATGAAGTGAATTTTGGACATCTGAAATACAAACAGGAACAGCAACCATTCACATATGATGTTCGTTTTTCTTTCAGAAATAATCTGAAGATTGATAAACTCTTATTCAGGCTTTTCATGTCTACACTGATGGATTTTCAGACATTTTTATGCTGAAAGTAACAGTTCAATTAATCATTGTACATCTGGGTTTCATAAGTTGTTTACACAACCAATATAACCACAGTTATTAGCAACATTTATCAAGTATCATTCTATGACTTGTTAACATACACGTTCTAACCTTGCATGGCAAGGTAATTATTGCCTGACCATGTAATGAGGGGGTGGAGAAATGCATACAACTTTTTCTGTTGCATAACCACAGGGCAAGATTCTAGGACCTACGTAAAAATGGAAGAATAGTTTAGCATGCTGGACTTGCATTTCTTTGTTCTAGAGAATTCCCTGAGGATGGCACCCTTGAGCTGAAGCATGTAGGAATGGGAAACTTGTAATGAATTATGTTTTATTAGGTGCAATTGTTGGTTGATGTGTTGATTACAAGAATATGAAACGTATGAGTAACATAAGTAAAAATATGAGTGACATACAACAGAAGAATGGTGTTTAAAATGATCTTACATAAACAGTGTGAATGAGTAAAATGGACTGGACCAGCACAGGACACAGTCATCTGTGGGCTTTTGTGAACAACATTTTTATAACAGCTATTTTTTCTTCTTCTTCCTATGGCTCTTCAGCCCATTTCCTGGCCATGGCTTCTCCTGCTGTCTTCCTCCAATCACCACTTTGGCTTGCAACTGCATGCCAATTTTTGGTATTGAGAAATATGGCAGCATTTAAATATTATGGTTTGTAGAACATCACACCATGTATCTGGCAGATGCTCCATCAGACCTTGAAGGCAGAGGTAGCAGGTCACCCCAATATGTACTACTTAACTACCAGACCATATACATCTTCACAGCACAGAGCTCCATAATCTTAATATTCACTATTACAAGACCCTCAAAATCTCACATAGTGATGACACATTGGGTACTGCCATAGCAGCAGTAGCTTGATTATCGGCTGCTCAATACATGATACTATACAGGTATGTTACAACTACAGACAATGGACATAGCAACAGTATTCCCAACTACACAAAACTACAGTTACCCACTACTGCCATTCTGTTCAAACTGAGAACAGACAGATGCTTTCATATACACCATGTAAATGTTCAGAAACTGGCATGATTTCTTGATGTCTTGTTCCATTAGCTCCTCACCTACACACCTCCACAAAAGCAAGGCAGATTTAAAGACCTGTCAGCCTAATGTTAAAGTTGCTGCAGAAGATCATTTTTATTTGATACTGTCATTCCCAAGCACTTGAAATTTGCCACATTATTGTGGAATTTATTTGCTATCCTTATTCTATGACTACACACTGAAATCTGGTGACAAAACATGAACCAAATTATGTACATACTTAAAGGATATTTAATTCAATAGTTTATTCTATTATTCTAAATGACTTTTAGTTTCAGTTTACACCTCGAACTTCAGTGAGATATTAACTTACATCCTTATAAATACGGTACTGATCTATGGCCCAGACTGTTGGTACATGGGTTGTTAGCAGCTGAGACAGCGAAACATGTTTGTTGCATGCCCGGGCACAGATGAGACGCGTCTTGCCCACAGCTGTGTCTCCCACCACCACACATTTCACCAGCCCCTGATGGGGTTGTTCATTATCCATTATCATGAGCCATTATCTAGGTAGCACCCTGAAACAACAACAAAAACCACAGACATAACAGTTAAGGGAATGATTTCAAATCTGCTAAGAAAAATAACAAGACTTGATATGAATGTTATGCAACTCGAAGTCACTCCACCTCTCTTCATTTCCTACCACAAAAAAAAAGTGACAACACCTGCTTCCATCATGAGAAGTACATTAAATATAGGTCATAAGGTTTTGTGTGTTGTTCTTCAAAACATACATAACCTTTGCTACTTTTGTAATGGTCATTTTTGTGAAATATAAAACAACATGGTGGCTACATAAAATCTATATTTAACCTTTTGATTTGATGGTAACAAGCACTGCATCACAGAAGACACAGATGTGAAATATGGTAAAGAAATACATCACAAACATACCAACATATCTAGTATCCTCTACAAAACAATGTTTCCACGTCAACAGTTACATACATGGCAGTAATTTGATTTTATGTCTGACAACCTGAATGTCCTCTGGTAAAAATTATGCATAAAAATGGATCATTAAATGCAGTAATTTGTTTCTGGTGCACTACCCTCATCACAGGCACTAAAATGTTTGAAATAAAGCAGGTGACATGGGTTGTTTCAAATAATTCTTGTTATACACTCCTACTAAATTTGGTAGGTTAAAGTAGGAAAAAGAACTGCTCTAAGTTGGATAATAAATGTGGGAATGATTTGTACACCTGTACCAGCCACCAATTTTAATGTAGTCACATGTAATATGAACAACCCATTTATGTTTATGGTTTGTCTGCACTCTTGGTCAATGTTAATAACCATAATAAAAGCGGAGGCTGTGTACAGAAACACCTTGTATGGCTGCAAGGTCCAGGTTGCCTAAATACACACACACACACACACACATATAATAAGGAGATAACATGTGGAAGCAGGACTAATGACAAATATAATCTGAACTCTTTGTGTGCTGTGGGGACCTATTAAAGGTAAATTATTGAAGTTCCACATTACTAAAATGTTTGAATATGAACCCCATTTTCAGCTGAGTGCTAAGCAATTTGTGTATTAAGGGTCTATATTCAGCCAACAGTTAAATGCATGAACCAAGCACTACAAATATTGATGAACACTAGCATAACCACTCACATAAGAATTTGGTGGCAAAATAAGCTCTTTCATGCACCTCAGCTATGTTCTTTTGCCACAAAATTACACACATTAGGTCATCATCTTGAGTAAAATTGTAAAGTTTCATTATGAGTGAGTTCACAATTTTTTCTCATGGCATGTGTAACACAATTAAGTTTGTTTCCATGTATACAAATCTAACACGTTGAATGGAAAGCGCATTCCATGGAAAAAGTGTAAACCAGGGTTACATACATTTCCAAAATGCATTCTTCAAAGTTATGCATACATCACATGCCCTGATGGTCACTGACTGCAGATATGACTTTAATGTCACAAACCTAAACAAACTGCAGACATCAAAATATTTTTTCCTCATGAAATAATGTGAAATGCCAACTTGATGCAACAAGGTAATTTTATTGGTGTATTCTTAGCTTGACATGTTTCGGGTACATATGCCCATCATCAGGAGCATTAGATCTAGGAAGTGTGTCATCCCCATTGTGTGTGTGAAACTATGAAAACGTATGTAGTCAAACACAACTTAATCACTGAGGTGTATTTAACGCCATACCTGCCAGGAACAAGCCCCCCACAAACAGCGTTATTGTCTGGTTTATATTCATGTATTTTGTATTACTATCTGTATCTGTTCTGTTTCATAGTGTTTTATTTGACTCCTGTTTTGATTCGGTTTGTCAAGCTATGCGTATGTAGAGATCTCTACACCACGCGCGCA
>Ga0123352_10003413_pt1 | contig 22929 bp, 19 predicted proteins | sample TergutLab28metaG_FD_89700 | JGI IMG/M metagenome (GOLD analysis project Ga0123352, IMG submission 89700) | Labiotermes labralis P1 segment gut microbial communities from Petit-Saut dam, French Guiana - Lab288 P1 | ecosystem: Host-associated > Arthropoda: Insects > Digestive system > Gut ...
AACCCCCCCCCCCCCCGGTACACCAATGGACAAAGATTTAGGAAGCAAGATTATTTTGCGGTTTATTTTACAATGGCATCGTGTCAAGACTACATAGCACTGATGACTGATGAATGACAACGTGAATAGAATTTTGAAGAAAGCAATCAAGGTACTAAACTGCACTTGCCTGGAGGAACTGTAGTGTACCACAAGCAGCTCAAAGAGGAGAGGTAGTGTCATGGTCAAGATTTGAACTGGGCATGCCACAAATACACATGTAGAGCATTACTGCCTCACAAACCTGCCCAGTGCAGGATAACATTAAAAATATCTGAGATAAAAAGGAACATAAAGTGTACACTGAATTCAAGTGCCTCAGGATACAGAACAAAGGTGACATTTCTGAACACAATGAAATTTTGGGTTACATACAAGCAGGAATTTATTGGCAAACTGAATAACTATATACTCCTGATTGAGGATTCTGGTCTTATGGAAAGTTACTTTTTGTAGCAGGGTTAACAGATCCTGGCATTTCAAAGGAATGCAGAGCCTTCATCTTCAATGGCTGAAAGGCCCTAGAAGAATAACCAAATGCTGGAAACAGTTGGAATATTTAGGGATTGCAGTTTAGTGGTATGAATCAGGAAATTGAAACCAAACACCTAGAAGCATTGGACCCTCCTGGTTCAGTGATAAAAGATGTGAAAAAAGAGGTGAGCTAAAGGGGTGGAGGTGTGGACAAGGCCACATAGTATTCAGCAGGTCCTCAAATGGGGCAATATTAAACAATGGTGAAGAGCTTAACATTACTGGTAAGCATCAGGGGGTGGACATAAATAATATGCAACATAGTTCAGCAACCAGCTGCTAAAGTTTACAACCACCTCCTTTACAGCAAGGGGGTTCCATGTTGTGCCTTGCGTAGGTGGAATTTCCCACACTGTCTTGTTCTTCTGTACGAACTGACCCATGCACCTTTCTTAAATGTGATGAGGCAAACAGGGCCCATTTGGCCTCAGAGAGCTCACCAGCCAAGTGCAGGTAAAGTCCAAGTAATTCCTAGGAGTTGCTCTTCAGGTAGATCTGCTCTCATAGCAGCAAGAGGCTGGTTTGGTGATAAATCCCACTGCCTGCTTGGGAAAGGGTGGTGGCAGAAATGTTAAACTGGGAGACAGTGCTTTCATCCCTGTAATGCAGGAGAAAGGCCAGGATACTCAGGAGTTTGCCATGTATGATGTGAAGGTTGTATAATCTTCAGAAACATCACACAACAGCCTCTAAATAAAGGTGTGCTGTGCAAGTTTTGAGGTTTTCACAGCAATGATATTGAAGAGTGAGTTAGTTAACACCTTTTTCAGCTCTGATACAGCTGCTTCTCCCCGTCCAACATCTCTTGCAGTCAGGTAGACAATTCCATCATATTTTTCACACAACCCTTTCACAATGGCATAGCCAATACCTTTATTTCCACCAGTTACCTACAGAAAGAGAAAACGTTTTCATACACAGTGTACTGCAATGATAAGAGCTAAAAATATATAATATGTAACATATTAAGATAATTTGCAGAGATTAACACAGTTCATCTCATCCTATTCTTGACCACAATTTTATTAAAAAAAGATATACGAACAACTCAATAAAGATGCAATACTTTTCCAAGTACCAAATTATTTATTTTTGAAACTAAATATATGTAGCACATATAATTTATTTATTTGTTTTATTAGAACTGTTACTAGTATTACATTTGATCATTTTCAACAAATAAGAGCTCATTTAACTGAAAGGCCAATAATGATAGAAATGAAGAATAAATCACGATTAAATTCTGAGGACTGTATGATAATCACTGGAAGTTTCTGTGACATGGAGTTCAATTGGTACAGCTGACAAATCAGGATGCATAAATGAAACAGTAAGACTACTTGCACACTTGCTTCATATCAATTAACAGCTTGCCAGGCTCAGACATGCCACACTGAGCAGCAGCCTACCACACATCACAAACTTGAGTTACAATATGTTTACAGCCAGTCGCTACAATTTTGAGACAAGGCTTCCACACCATTGCTGCATTAGGTCACAAGTTTTCTTGTAGTTTTTGTAACTTAGGTCATATGTTTTCAATGATGTAAACAGCAGTGTAAAACTGACCAATGAGTGATTGAAGAGAACATTATTCAAGTTGAGGTCAATGAAGGTTTACAACTTAACATGTGGATACTCTGGAATTCTATGAGACACAAGAGATTTGAGGTTCTCACAGATATATCAAATAAATACTGACAAAGGCACACATATAGTATTAAAACACCATTACCACTATATATCAATCCCACATATTTCAACCTTCACAGGGCCATCGTCAGGAAGTACAACTGATACATTTTGGCAGCAAGCTCAACAAAATGATTCAATGGATGACCGCCGAAATGTGAGTCACCAAACGGTCTGGTGACTGACTTTGTTGACCTTGCGGCCGAAATGGATCAGTTTTGCTTCCTCAGGATGGCCCTGTTAGGGTTGAAACATGTCAGAGTGACATATAGTGTTAATAAAGTGGTGTTCTAACAATATAGGTGTGCACTTGACAGCCTGTATTTGATCAAGTCATACTAGTGCAGGGATGTGAAAAAGATAAAGTTTCACAGAAATGTTGATGAATAGATCCAGTCGGCTTAGAAATGGGGTTATGTAGACTGGGATACAGGTACTAATATTTCAGAGGAGACTGCTGTCTACATTTGTGGGGTAGTCTTAAAAAGTCTCTTCTTGAACTACCCTGAAGCATGCTCTTCTGAAACAATGATACCTATGTACCAAACTGCATATGTGTCACATCCCAGAACACTGGCATCTGCATCTTTTGACACTACTTCACTACATGCGACTACAACCATTTACAATAACCTCTGCATGAGAGTGGCTTGATATCAATGGATAACTCATATAATAGAAACCTTTGGAGGGGGACTAAAGGAGAATGCTCAAGTGATGTGAGGAAGGCACTTTTACCTGCTTTCACTGTAATGTGCAGCAAGATAAAAGACTGCTTATTTCAGCCTGAAAAAAACTGACTGGAAAATTAAAAACACATTGAGCACACATGCAATTGTGTCCTGTTAATAATGTTATGCTCTTGTGTTGTATCTCATCACAGCTGCACATACATTTGACTTTATATATGTTAAACTAAATACATAAAATGGCAAGCTGTGGAAAGTGACAGAGATGCTTCTGACTAGAACCATGGGTTTTCTCCGCAGGCTTAACGCCGATGTAACAAAAACTCTGCAAACAAGGTCGAGTTCAAAACTGTTCTTGTCAATCCATGACAATATTTAATAATACACTTTCAAGGCGGTGAATACCGAAAGTGCAACTGAAACTCGTCCGTGCAAGCACACTCCCTCTAAAATAATGTCTGGATGCTTGAACCCAAACACATGTCCCAGAAGACCTGAACAGTAAAAAAAATGTTGACCAAACTTCATATCTCGCCTCATAAAGCGCAGTTTCACATTCTAGTTATAAGTTTCGCATGCAGAAATACTTTCACTCAAAATGGTGCCTGCTTGCAGTTACTCAGATTCTTAGTTGGTTGGGGATGAATGCAATGTTCTTAGGCAGATGGTTGGATAGCGCGATCCGTGGAACATGCTGCATTTACTTTCACCTACATAAACCACAACAGTCTTAATCCAGTGTTAACACCTCACCATCCATCAAAATTTGAAATTCCTCTACGTTTACTATTCCAGTATCTCTACGACTATACATACATACATACATATGCATATTCATTCACAGATCCATCATCCGCACAAGTCAGATTGGATATTGAATTCGTCATGAAAAGAGCTAAATTGCAATAAGCAATCAAGTCAAATAAATATGTTATAAATTACGTAAAATTAGTAAGAACATGATATATTACAAAGAAAAGCTCATATACACACACACACAACAATAATACAAGTTAAATATCAATGTTCATGTGCCTACATTGTTATGACCAGCAGATAGAAATTCCTCAATGGAATAAAAAGCATTTTTAACAAGGTACTCTCTTAACAAAGTCTTAAAGGTATGTAAGTTGTTACAATATTTTAATATATTTGGTGGTAGCTGGTTAAATATTTTAAAAGCTGAATAGCAGGCACTTCTCTGCATTGAGGAAAGTCTTACCGAGAGTATGTGCAGTTTATTTTGCTGCCTTGTATTCATACCATGAACAGAGGAGTTAGTCTGATAATATTCAGATTTTTGACAGCAGATAACATCAAGGTATAAATATATAAACAAGGAACTGTAAGTATATCTAATTTTTTGTAACCCTCTATACAACAACTCCTTGGACCCAGTCTCAGCATAATCCTAACTGCTCTTTTTTGAATTATGAAACCATGCTTCATTGATGAACATGAACCCCAGAAAACTATACCATAGCTGATATGTGAATAGAAATGTCCAAAATAAACCATACGCAAACACTTTTACATTTACAATGGGTAATAAGTTTCTCAACATGAAGCAAATTTACTCAGTTTTTTTATTAAATTATCTATATGTGATTTCTCAGTTAGATTGTCATCTGGATGCATGCCTAAGAATTTGATATTTTCAGTGACTAAGATCTCAGTTGTTACATACAGTGTTCAATAGGTAAGTCAGGAGCTTAGAAGAAGCAAATTTTACAGCATGCATCTTATTTAAGTTTAGTACCAACTGATGATTTTGAAACCATTTAGAAATGCAACATAGTACTGAATTTAGTTTCAAATTTAGTTCATTAAGATCACTGGAAGAAACAGGAATATTAGTATCATCTGCAAAAAGAATGGTATGAGAAATTTTGTTTATAATGCATGGAAAATCATTAATACACACATTGAACAGTAATGGGCCCAAATCAGGACCCTGAGGAACCCCATGCCTAACTAATTCCCAGTCTGATAGAAGATTAGGTGAACTGACAAATTTCAATACAACTCTTTTGTTTTCTATTATCCAAGTAAGATTTTAGCCAATTTAATATACAGCCTTTTACTCCATAAAATTCCAACTTCAAAATCAAGAATTCATGACTAGCACTGTCAAAAGCCTTAGTCAGATCACAGAATAGACTTGTTATGTATTCTTTATTATTCCATGCATTAAAGATCGACTCGATGAGTTTAAAAATAGCACTGTCAGTAGAAACATTGTCACAAAAACTGAATTGTTCATTGAAAAGAATGTTATTACTCACTACATGATGCTTTAACCTATGGAAAATGAGCAACTCAAATATTTTAGAGAAGCCAGTCAATAAAGAAATGGGCCTATAATTTCATACTTGTGATTTGTCACCTTTCTTAAAAAATGGTTTTATAACAGCATACTTTAGGCGATTTGGGCAAATACCACAAGTTAGCGATTTATAGAAACTGTGATAGGTTTAGAAATTTGGCTACTACATAGTTTTAGAATCTCATTGGATAGACCATCATAACCACATGGTTTTATTTTTTAAAGAAGATATAGCACATGCAACTTCTGCCTCAGTAATTGGAATACTGATGATTTGTGGGAACTCATAAGGATATAATTCCTTAAGTGAAAAAATGCTGATTCAGTATTTGGTTGCTGTGTGATTAAATTCATCTACACTATTTATAAAGTAATTATTAAAAATCTTAGCTCATTGATTTGTGCCTATAATTTTGTTACCAAGTTTAAATTCAGTCCGAGTACATTTCTTACTGGATGCAGTATCAATCTCATTATTAATAATGTTCCAGAACGTTTTAGATTTATCTGTAGACGAAGATAACAATTTATTGTAGTACATTTCTTTAGCTTTTCTAATTATTTTCCTTATCACTCGGCAATATTGAATACAATATTCTTTAATTTTTGAAGAGTTGGTTGTCTTGCTCATAGTGTAAAGATATCTTATTCTTCGCTTTCCTTGTATAGTAGTATGATTCAGTAACATGACGCTTCTGACACATGAATACAACACTTACAACCGCAACTTCCATTCTGCGTGCTACTCCTTATTTCAATTCGTGCAACTCATTAAAAGCCGAAGTCCACACAGAGCCAAATATTTCCAGTTTGTGACCATCTGGCAGCTATCGGGTATATTAATGACTGGCCAGTCTCGGTGGATCAGTCGCGTCGAAAGCTCCCCCATACCTGTGACGGCACTATTCTCAAGTAGTGCGTATTAATCCATGCTTTGCAGCAGTGCCACCGTGGAAATGCATTGGTGATCACAGCTCATCGTGGTGATGGCTGTGAGCATTCTTCGAAGACTAAGCACAAAAGTCTAGAAGCTGTGGTACGTGCTGGACGATTGTTTGTGTTTGGTCGGTTTCTTGTGTGTTCGGCCATTTGTGGCATTACAGTAGTTTTTGGCAAAAATGTTATTTGTTTCGTGTCCATTTTTAAAAGAAACACCCATGAGAATAGATGATTCTTGTATATTTGCGTATGAAGTTAAACAGAAGATACTTTCCGCATTGGTAAGTTCAGATTTTGCACTCTGAAGGGTCGTGTGTTATGATGTTACTGAAATGGTGTCATTTGCAATATCTGTCTTCGGATATTGATGTTATGGTAACACGCTAACGCTAAATTGTAATCCACTATGTATAATGAACTAGGGTTAACTTTCAAATATGGTGCCCTCTTATATACATTTTGAGTTTCGTTACGTTTTCAGAGTTTTACCCATCTTTGCTCCCAAACCTGCCGTTATATCGTGGCTTTTCTGTGAGGCATACATATGTATCCAGCTTACCCAGGGTAACGAAATTGGCAGACGTTTGTATGAAATAAAGAATACAGTGGTATAAGTGTTCCATAATACTTGTATTAAAAAATGTGTCATTAGTAGACATGGGGAGTGACAAAGGACAACTTGTGGAAACCATATGGGAGAATATATATACAAAGTGTTTGTAGAAGTGGAAAACTTTCTGCAGTGATGTGGAAAATTAACGTTTTTATTGAGGGATGTGATTTTGCTTTTGTCTATGCAAGGTACAACTTTTTTTTATGGCATCCTTTTCTGATATTTCTGTCTTTTACACGTTCATTGCCATTGTTGTTTCCATAGGTCTTGTAGTAGAAATGGGGCTCTTTGAGACAGTGGAAATAAGAGCTGAAATTGTTACATTGCTAACCAAAGCAAATGGTGTAAAGTGGACAGACTCAGAATAAACTACATCTAATTTGCTGCCAAGAACAAGACATGTCTTCATTTAAATGTAGGATATAATAAAGAATTTAGCTGAGGAGACAGAAAGAAAAGAATTTCTTGGCCTACAAGTTGATACTAACTTGAACAGGAACAAACACAGTGAATATATTATTCCTGCACAAGGCTTTTGCCATGAGGACAGTTGCACCAGTCATGACAATAGATACCCCTTCCAAATCATTACAGTAATGGAAGACGTAAAAAAAGATTCTTGTTGAAAATTGTTTAGGCAGTTTTCACACTCTGGCTATAGGCATTTGTTGTGGGAAACTCGGAAAAATCGTGAAGAACTTCAAATGTACACAATTTAAACATGACATAAATATGACCTTTGCTAAGTTCTGTACTCACTAAATATAAAAAAGGAGTATATTCCACAGGTGTCAACTTATACAATAATCTTCCATCTTCATTTAATAATTTAAGTCACAATATAAAAGTACTGAGGCCAGCATTAAAAGAGTATCTCTTATCTTACTCTGTCTACTCTCTTGATAAATTCATGTCTACATAAAACATATGAAGGTTATAAGGACATTGGTCAAATATTTTGTGGCCTAGGACATGTCTTGGCATATGTAAGACTGTGGTATGTCTACTCTTAGGGGTGGTTATAAATAGTTTTTAAAATTACATGGTTATATGCATGTTAAGTGTGGTAATAGTGATGTGTATATGAGTTAAGTTTTTGTGGTTGTATCATGTCATATTATATGGTGTCAAAATATACTGTATAACCACCATATTATGTGGTGTCTAAATATACTTTATAACCATATGGTTATGATACTTACACTTGACATGTAGTTATGTCAGTTTGTGTGTAAAATAAGTTTTGCGCTTATAAGATGCTCTCCATGCTTCGGCGTAGCCCAGAGAAGGATCTGTGCAAATGAATTATCTCCTGACCTTCTATCTTTATTGTATGAAACTTCTGCCATTTTGCAAGTTTTTGCAAAATTCTACTAGAATATGAAGATGTGTATGGTACTGTATTGAGAGCAAACTTCTATGAATGCCAGGCATGCTAGACAGAGAAGAACAGCTATCTTTTCAGCCATATTGTTTTCCATGTAGTATGTTGAACATTTATTTGTGTTATTCATGTTCCCTTTTAGTTTCGACTCTTTACACTCTTCAGTTTGAACAGGTTTATTTGTAACTTTGGTATTCAAAAGCAGACATTGGGAATAACTTTATAGTTTTTTTTTTAATTCCATTTACTATGTTTTCACCTAGGAGTTTGGTGACAGTGACATATACTTGCTGTACAATGGTAAACGGGTGCCAGACAGCACCACTCTTACAAATGGCATTGTTCATGCTGTTCCTCGACTTGTTGGAGGTAAAGGAGGTAAGAATTTACATAAACATAATTTTTTTCCAAATAATGCCTATTATGCATGTAATGCATTTAATGGTCCTACCTTGCGTGCCATTTTTATACTGCCCAGGCTTTTTGAAAGTAGCCTGTGTTTAACTCTTGAGGTAGTGTAGATGCTGACAAAGAGAGACAGAAGTATCTGTGATTAGACAGATGTTTTCCCACATAGACGTTAAAGGTTAGGTCTTACTTGTGAACCAGATATGTGTAAACCTTAGGTATTGACAAACGTGGTATTGTAATGCACTTATCACGTTGTCCGCTTGAGTGGATTAGTGTGCCTTGAACTTTAACCTTTATATATATATATATATATATAAAACAAAAGAAGGTCGTACATTTTGATAGTGTATGAGAAAAGTGGCTGTTTCAGCAGCTACTTGACAGCAGAATGCATTGGTTTCAATAATTTCTTTTACATTGGCATGCACAGGCTGTCATGAATTTGTACTTGCAGTTACATAGGACAAAATCTACAAGAATTTGGAACATTACAGAAGTGATTTGTTTCACTTTGTGCCTAGTGTAACAAACAAACAAACACACACACACACACAGTAAATGCCTACACAGAAGTTACTTTCATTCCATGAATGTTAACATTCTCCCACTTACTTGTGTACTTATTCACTCAGTGGAGCACAGTCCTTCTTGAAAAGCTCAGCTAGTCAAGAAATTCCCCTCAGTTTGTGGAACCCAAAGGTTCTTTACTGCATTTATAAGTGCCTGCCACCCGTCGCTGTCCTGAGCCAGATCGATCCAGGCCATGCCCCCACTTCCTGAAGATCCATCTCAATATTATCCTCCCATCTACACCTGAGTCTTCCAAGTGGTCTCTTTCCCTCAGGTTTCCTCACCAAAACCATATATACACCTCTCCTCTTCCCCCCCCCCCCATACATGCTACATGGTCCGCCCATCTTATTTTCTCTATTTGATCACCCAAACAATGTTGGGTGAGGAATACAGATCATTGCTTCTCATTATGTTTTTTTTTTCTCCCCCCTGTGACCTCGTCCCCCATAGGTCCAAATATTTTCTTCAGCACCCTATTCTCAAACACCCTCAGACTGCATTCCTCCTTCAATGTGAGTGATCAAGTTTCACACCCATACACAACAGCAGTTAAGATTATAGTTCTGTGTGTCTTAAGCTTTATGTTTTTGGATAGCAAACTGGAAGACAAAAGATTCTGTGCCGAATGATAGCCAGCATTCCCTGACTTCATTATGCAGTGAATTTCTCCTGAATAGAATTGTGATTTTTTAAGGTTGTTCCCAAGCATTTTACCTTTCAAAGGAACTATTATGAATCTTTATGTTGTGACTTTATCCTGTATTCTGGCCTGGAGACATGACCATGTACTTAATTTTATCAGCATTTACTTTAGTCCAGTTCTTCCACTTCCTTACTTACTCATACTCCATGGAGCAGAGTCCTTCTTGAGAAGCTAACTGGTTTTCAGCTAGTCAAATTCCCCGCATTTTATGGAATCCAAAGGTTCATTACCACATTCACAAGTGCCTGCCACCTGTTCCTATCCTGAGCCAGCTCAGTCCAGTCCATGCCCCCACATCCCACTTCCTGAAGCTCAGTTGCTTAGGTCGTACCGAAGTATCAGTCCAGGTCCGAGGCTTTCTGCATGAACATTTCGTAACAAGATACATTTTTGCGGTGAGGAGTTGTTAGCATCTCGCCCAACCCCCACGCTGTCTGCAACTGCATATTCAATATATTCATAGCTACCTTCCATATTGGAGGCCATTCCTCCATTCGCAACCTGAGGGTGTACCATGCTGTGGTGACAGGGACCCACTTATCAGTGGCAGTTCTCCCCCACACATACATACATTTTGTAACTGAACTCACATATTTAAAGGATTGAATATCATGGGATTTACAGTTTGAATGGAACCTCATCTTGAATTTGTGCACAGGGAAATTACTTTAGTTTGTTCCCCAGGTTGCTTTATGTGCTTGGCACCTGTGTGTATACAAGTAACAAACAAAGTAGTAAAATGCAAGGATTGCATCAAAACTCATCTCATTTATGTGTGTGGTTTTGTGTTGTAGTTTGCAATGTTCAGTTTTGTGCCTTGTTAAAGAGAAATTGATCTCTAATAAAACTTGCATTACACAAAGTATAACTACATTAGACAGATACAGTGCAGAATACCAATGATAACACTGACAACCTTGAGAGGTTAGACTTGCATCTGAATTGTTTGTATACAGATTGTTTAATGATATTTGATCAGCTGTAGAGACAGCATAATGTTTAAAGAGTTGACAAGGTGACTACTTTTTTCAAATGATAAGAATAGAGGAAGAGGTGGTCATGTATCAGACCTTGTCCTAGTTTGTTCCAGAAGGATTTGAAGAATAATGTAAACAATTTTGGATTACCTAAGTTTTTTACATGGGCAGGTCACAAACCTGATGCATAACCCCTAAACTTAGTGGACCAGACCATTACGTTACTAGCCGTGGTTGGAGTTCCTGATTGGCTGTCTCTGCTATTATAGTGATCTCAGGTCATGCAGTCTCCAGAGTGTACGTGCCAATGGGAGACACTAAGGTTATATGTTGAATGCAGAGTACCTGTGTCAAATATTCTTTGACTGGTAAAGTAATAATTGTTCAGCCACTACTTTCATTTTATTAATTGTACTGTTTCAGGTTTTGGCTCCATGTTGCGTGCTATTGGAGCACAAATTGAAAAGACAACAAACAGGGAAGCATGTCGAGACTTGAGTGGGAGGCGGTTGAGAGATATAAATGAAGAGAAGAGGTAAGGTATGAAGAAAGGAATGGCAAGTTACTTTAGGGGCCCTTGGGTATCATATAATTGACACTAATAACCTTTATTATGCAGAAATTTCAATTTCTTGCCCTTGCACTTTGCTGAAATAAATTTCCACATAAGGCTCTTACACAGTCCAAAAACACTGGGCATTGATCATGTAATAATGAAGTGCAATATGCCAGGAGAACGAGTCCTCACTTGCACCACTTCTAAAGTCTGAAAGCTCATAGAGCCATAAAGTGCAGATTGTCTTAAAATAAACTTGTTTGAGCTATAATTTCAATATAAACACTAGATAATAATAATCTGGTGTGGGTCCATTTGCATATATGCAGAGTTGTGAAGTAACACAGCTTAGTCTGTGTTCATGTACAATTAAAACATTTTGATTAATGTAATGAATTTGTCATTTTCTTTGAAATGAAGGAAAAATTAGTAGATATAGTGAAACATGACTTTTTAAGATGAGTGTACGATATAGGTCTGAACTGTGTCATCATCCCTGGTAATAAAATCCTTCCTTTTTCCCTATCACATTTTGATTCTCTGTTCTGATCACACCATATTCATTTCTGATCTACAGATGAACAGTACTATCAGTTTTCAAGGCCTTCGGTTATACCCTGCATTATCCAAACTTTGTTTGAGGTGGGCACTAATTTTTCTGTATTCAGGTTGAAAAACTGGATAGCACAGCAGGCAGAACGAGAAAGAGAGGCAGCAGAACGTAAAAGAAGAAAGTTAGAGCGACTTCAAGAGCAACCAAAACATAACTTCCATGATCAGACTTATGAGAAAGAACGCTCCCAGCTGACAGAGAGTGTCAGTGATGCTGTTGAAAAAGGTACCAGCTTAAATGAAACCATTTTGTATACTGAAAGTTACATTCTGATCATGATTCATGCTTCATAGCCTTCTTAACTTTGCAGTTACTACTGTATTGTGTTTCTTCAGGTTAAGCAACAGGATACCAGAGCTGAAGTTGGAGTAGGGATCTCCCAGTTTTATTCTGTCATCTTGCTCCCCAATGTGCCAGTAGGTAGAGTTGTTACAGTGACTGACTGAGATATTTTTATCATTCCCAACACTGACCCTGATAGTGGAGATAGATCAGGTCCCAAACACAGTAGATTTTAACTCAAATTTGACACAGATGATTGTCCAAGAGTATTATGGTGGGTCAACATGAACTCTGAACCATTGTCAAAGCCTAATGTTCTCTATATCCCTGCTCTCAGAGCCATGGCATAAATGGAGCCTTCAGTCTATGCACGAAGACTAGCCAGGTCTGTTGAGGGTTTAAACCTGTGAGTTCTTAGTGAGGTGTCCTGTAAGAACATAGGGTGTCCATTTTTTAAAATACTGTGTTATAATAATTTGTTGATATTGCTGTCTAGGTTTCCAGATTGCAACAAAGAATAATGGCAGTGCGGGGTGTAGCCAGAAACGAAAAGCATTGAACACGGCAACAAATGCAGTAAAGAAGAAGAAAGGATGCTTATGGCAAGTCTAAAGATTTAAGTAGTTTTGTAGCCATTGTGAGCAAAAATGGCTCCTACCAAGTTTTGAGTTTGATTGAGCCCCAGAGATGGAGAAAATCCCCAAGGACCCAACAAAGTGTATATGTCAGCATACTTTTTTTGTGTGAGGACAGAAACAACCAGTTTCTGAACATTGCTTTACTTTTGGGTTTTTTTAAATTTATTTATTTATTTTTTTTTTTAAACCATCCAGTGGACAAAGTCCAAAAGCTACTTAGTCTTGAATACCGATTTTGTTAGAACCATGTACAATTGATATGAATTACCATGTTGTGATCATGGTCAGTGATGCAACAGTATAACTTTACATGCGAAAATCATTAGTAATAATAATGATTTTAAAGCCTTAGTGAAAAATGGCTTAGAGCTCTTGAAATGTACCAGTATAACAAGAGATTCTTTCAGCACTTACTGTTACATGTGGGATTTTTATTTCAGGGTGGATGCTGATGAGGAGTGTTTAAGTTCCTCAGACAGCAACAGTGATTCTGGTGATGACATTCAGCCAGAAACATCAGTTAAACGTGGAGGAATTACAGTTAGTAGTCAAGGAGCATATGATGATGTGGTGACTGTCTGTGATGGGTCTCCTTCAAGTGACAGCCCTGAAGACAGGGAACCAGAAGGTGCTGTAGAGGATGGGCAGATGACAGCAATAGAAACAACAATCAAATGATTTATGTTTCATATCTGTAAATATTTGTAAAAATTATGTTGCAATTAAAGCACCTTTTTCATATCTGTGTGTATGTACAATGTTATCTGTTGTCTGATTTTTCATATGAAATAGTACTGCTTTAACCCTTTAAACGGTGAGTTAAATCCCATCTGCGATTTTTAGGAATTATTAGAAGTTGACCATATTCTCCACATCAGCAGGATAAGGGTTAAAAATAAAAAAGTCTATGAAAATGGTATGAGTGAAATAGCATGTTCATGAAAGCAGGTGAGTCCTAAATCATTATGGAAATATCTTGGAATTTCACCACCTTTTTTATGATTTGTTTGGTTATCAGAATACATGGTGACTGATTCCCTAACTTTAACTGATTGTTTTTATAATGGACATGTGTTTTGTTTTGTGGGAGATAGGGGGTGTAAAACTGAATAGCAAACTTGATATTTCAATGGGCATTGTGTTCTAAAAATGTTACAATTGTTGCACAACTCAAAATCCAAATATTCAGCAACTGAATAAACATTTTAATGAACAATATCAGAAATGCACACTAGGATCTTCACATCCTCCCACTCTTCTCAGATCATACCATTTAAATGCAAGGGAGTCTCACTTTTTGTTGTGTACATGGTGTGCACATATTATAGAATGTTATAAATGTTATTAGGCATGCTGTTATATTTCTTGGAAAAACTTGCATCTATGTGGACTGTATTTGTTACGTTTATCAGTGATATTATAACCTCAAAATTTGGGCCTGACAAAACGTTTTGTAATTCCTAACTTACAAATATTTCCTGCACAATTGGTAGGTATATTTATAATCTATTTACATACTAAATGTTATGTGTGTGTAGATATAAGCAATAAATATAATGATCACTTTTTTATTTTTCTTATGTATGCACCATGTAAATGGCAATAAAAATCTGTAACTGCGCAGGAAAGTATATCACCACACGAGACTGCATCTTCGATTATTATGTTACAAATTTCAATCTACAGTGTGTGGAGCCAATGCAATTATAATCAGTAGTACAACAGTAGGAATTAAATATTATGACTGTCTTTTGCCGTAGTTATCCCTCATACAAATTGCATCTTAACTTAAAAGATTCCTGTCAGAAGAAATAAGTGTCAGTTAATTACTCTATTTCTGTCTTAAATATTGAGAATGCAAATTGCATCTTGGCACATTCATCTGTGGCCTGTCTGGCTGTGCCTTATTTTTCGTAATTATGTAGTAGTAAACAGCACGATTTTCTATTAAAATACTGCATTTGAAATGAAATGTATATTTTCATCTTGAACATTTATCTGAAACATTTTCCATTTATGGAAGAATTCAACAAGGTGTCATAAATATACTTAGGTGTGTATGTAATGAGTGTGATATTTTTCTCTAATTTCAACTATATTCTATTTTTCGACAGATTTTAATAGAAGTCCCCAGTATGAAATTTCACAAAAATACGTGCAGTGGGAGCATACGGACAGACATGACAAAAGTAACTGTTGTTGCAACTTAGCAAACGCGCTTAACATGATACGGCTGAATGTGAAATTAAACCCGTGATGTGTTTGTCAGCTATTCTTCAATTTAACCTGAACGTTGTATTGTAGATAATCACGGTTGATGTAAAATGTTCGTCAGATAAGGCAGATAAATATTTCGACTTCGCAGCCAGGAATCGGGTTCCAGTGTGATGGGAGTTTGGATTTTGACTATACTTCATTATAAAGGGTTATTTGATAAACAAGCGAACTGTAGCCCTACGCATCACACAGCGTCATGATCCAGGGTGTTTGGCATACGCCCCATGGTTGTTGAGGCAGGTATTCCAGTTTCACGAACAATGATGAACTTAACAGCACACATAAACCGACCATAGACGTTGTCCACTTATTTATCAAAAACCCCTTATATGTTACAGGCCTATGTATACAGCTGTCCGTGTGCGCACTCAAGGTCGACTTGCGTCGGACCTCCCGGAACGTAACAACAGCGTCAACTGGGGGAGTGTCTGTACAGGTTATTGTTACGGGTCCTTTGAAATAGAGTGCCCTCCTAGCTCATAATTTTTAGCAACTATGTCATCTTGAAGTTCCCGAAGTGTCCCTAAATATCCCACAAATACACAAGAAGCTTCGCTGAATATTACATTCGAATTTTCCTGCAGACGTTCCATGCTTGAGGAAAAAATTTATAATTTCTCTCGTGTATATACAACCATTTATTAGGCACTAAATAAATTACTACGAAAATAAGATTTAAATTATATAGGCTATATACTAATCACCATTTGAAAACCGGGGCGTTGTTGGGAATTGACGCTTGATCTTTTCGAACTGGTTCAGGATACGGTCTAGTCATCCGCTTTTCTAGTGAAGGTCAAGTGCTTTGCGTGCAGCCAAATGCTCAGTGAAGGAATTACGCCAAGGAGTTGTAAGACAGCGTCACGGTGTAGCAAGATTGAATTTCTTATTCGTATTTTGGAGCTTTCACTATATAACCGAGCATTCGAATTTCATTTTATTATTACTATTTTTTTGTATTCCTCATTCGCTGCCTAAATATTCTGGAATGGTATTCTAAATTTGGACACTAATATTTCCCGCTCTTTTCCATAGGAATTTAGAATCATTCTATTGTGAATCATTAAATAACCTCTCCATTTTATAAAACATTTTTACATTGGAGAAAGACAGGAAAGTGTTTTATTTAACAGCACTGTCATTAGCTAAGATTAGGTAGCGTCTATGGTCGGCGAAGGCCTCAGGCGTGGGTGTGCGGCCGCTTGCTTGACAGGATTGGGGGTTCGAAACCCGCCGGGCGCAAGGATGTCTGTCTCTTATGAGTGTTGTGTGTTGCCAAGTAGAGGTCTCTTCGTCGGCCTGGCCACTCGTCCTGAGGACTCCAAACGAGTGTATGTGTGTGTGTGCTTGTGCTTGTGTGATCGTGAAGCCTCTGTAATGAGGAGGCCCTGTCCCACTTGGGGTTGTTGCACCATGGGGTGGGGGAAAAAGAAGATCGGTGAATGAAATGAGAGTACGGAGCAAAGGGGCAATGATACTGACAAGGGATAAGACGTGTCCCAGTGCCACTTTTTCTACTATAAATCTCGCACGTAATTGCCTGAAATCTAACATAAATTAAATACAAAGTACGTAGGTACGGACTTGGTGCCAAAATTCTTTGAACATTCTATGAATATTTACCAACAACTCCACTTCATATTTCTTGAACATTCGTCTCTACATTATCCATTCGCGTTGTAGAAATGTTATTGATCAGCCCTGTCAAACGAATGCGTACCCCTAGACTGACTATTGTGAATTGGCTTGCTGTGCTGAAGGAAGGCAATAATGTTTTGATTTGAGTACCACAGACATACTGAGCGTATATTGACATGTTAACAACTCCAAGGCCTTGCAAATTTTTCTTGAGTAGCCGGTTCATATTGAGTTGATATCCTAATTTGTATGGCACTTGGAAATTCATTGCCAGGTTCACAGAATCCAACCACTGGACCCTATACTGAACTGCCACTACCATCAAGATTAGACTGTGAAACCCTATCATTCTTGTATCTATTGTAATAATATCCTCCTCTCTGTCTAGTTTCCATATAATTATTTTGCAGTGAGATTTTTCTACCAAAATTTAGTATGAATTTTTATATACCGTAGGCATGCTAGATGTCACCATCTCGCAGAGTAGGTCCACAGGTTTGGAAGGTTCTCTTTATGCAGTTCTGTGCATCCCTTTCGTACATCATCTATGTTAGATTTAGCATCTTTGTCGATTGAGCAGTATGGTGTAGCTGTAATGCTGTAGGATTTTATTCGGTACGTGTCCGGCTTCAAAATCGGCCAACACACCGTCTGTTCTGCTGAATTTTTTGTGGTTTTCCGCAGTCCCTCTAGGAAAATATCGGAATAGTATCTCGATTTAGTCGAGGCCATTTATTCCCAACCCCTTCCCAAATCATCAAGAAGAAGCAAACAATAAAAATATCTTATTAAACGTTTATTTCTCCAAAGTTTTATCAATTATTTCGATTTTGCACTGTGTACTCTGCGCTAACTCGACGAGTTCTAAAAAGTGAGATAGCATGCTGTGCATGTAATACTCTCAGGAATTCAGATCTCAATATGAATGCTGACCTGCTTTATATGGCAGCATTGTCCGTATTCCAGTTACTCTTTTTGAAGTGAATTCGTATGCTTTTAACTTTTAAAAAATGTTTGTACTTTTTTAAGGATTCGTATCTTCTTTCCACAATTTGCGATGGATTCAATGGAAGCCCCTCTTCACTGACATTCTACCCACGGATAGGCCTAACAGCATCTATTTTTTATTTAACTGCTATTTTAACGGACCCCTAAGCAATTATCCCACGCCCACTCTTAATGGCCCGTCTAGTGTAACAGACCACGTTTCACTTTCATATTCAACAGGGTGCACGCTTAAGATCTTCTATACAAAAAAAGGTAAAGTGATCCCGTTACAGGTGTAGCCCAGAGGTTGGGTAGAGGTATAGCTCTACTCTTCCATGACCGCGGCACTAGAAGGGGGTGAGTGATCAGCAGCACGCCCTGGCCGCACTTTACCCCCGGGAAAAACTCGGTACCCATTTTACAGGAGGCTAGGTGGGCCCCAGGGCCGGTCTGGATGAGCGGAAAATCTCGTCCCCACCGGGATTCGATCCCGGACCGTCCAGCCCGTAGTCAGTCGTTATACCGACTGAGCTACCCGGCCCACAAGATCTTCTAAATAGGAACTGATAATCAGTAACATGCCGGCAACAAGTGTCTGTCGGAAAACGAGAAAATTATAAAGAAGTTCCTTACATTCAGTCGCACTACCTACCTACCTACCTACCTACCTAACTAACTATCTAACTAACTAACTCCGTGGATCAGACTCTGTCCTGACAAGCTAACTAGTCCTCATCTATTCGAGAAATTCCCCGCATTTTATGGAATCAGAAGGTTTACTACTGCATTTGAAACAGCTTTCTACCGGTCCCTTATACTGAACAAGATCAAGCTAGTCCGTGCCCCATCCTACTTCTTAAAGATCCATATTTATATTATCATTCCATCAATGCCTAGGTTTTCCAAGTGTCCTCCATCCCTCGGGTCTCCCCATCAACACTCTGTACGCACCTCTTCTGTCGCCCATGCATGCTACATGCTCCGTCCATATCACTCTTCTTGACTTTATTACACGAATAATATTTCGTGAACAGTACAGATCATGAAGCTCCCCGTATGCAGTCGTCTCTACTCCCCTCTTACCTCATCCTTCTTAGGCCCAAATATTATCTTTAGCACCCTATTGTCTAACACCCTCAGCCTACTTCCCTCTCTCAATGTAAGCGACCATGTTTCACACCCGTACAAAACAACAAGCAAAATTATATTTCTGTGTATCTTAATCTTTATATTTTTGGTCAACAAGCTGAAAGACAAAAGATACTGCACGAAATGGAGGTTGAATGGAGTCTTTGCCAAGCTGAAGTTGTAACGTTATACAGCGCTGGGAAACCGCCGAATTTATACAAACTATATAAATTTATATTCCTATGGAAACATCTTTCTGCTTTACTGTAACTATATTTTTCAATAATAAATCGTATTATTTAGAAGCAGGTGTCGTGATCTTGTTAATTTAGTTATCTATTTTAATTCTAGTTTTTTCACGAAAGCAACTAATGTCGAAGGTGCCGCGAGCACACAAACTTTGCGAACCACTGTTTTAGACGTTCTTTCTGAATCGGAACAGGCCAGAGGGCTATTTTCAGGAGAAATGAAGAGAGCAAAGAATTATAGCAGATAGAAATTCTTTTCGCTTGAGTAAGTTTCAAGGTGTAGAATTTATAATTATTAGTTATTTATGTGGAGACCTAAGAGCAGATGGGAGGATATTGTTAAATTGAAACTTGAGAAAATTTTAGAAGGGCGGAGATTAAATACGAATGGTGTGCTTTGGTTTTAGTGTAATGAAAACAGATATGGCATGAAGGACGGACTTTCTTGAACATCTGAGCCACAATAAGTTTTTCAGGAATGACTGTGCCACCTACAGTTAGTTTAGTTAGGCAGTTATTAATTTATGTCTGTGCAATTACAAAGAAGGAAAACAGGCTTCAAGATCCAACAAGATAGGCAATGCACTGTGACGTAACATTATGGCGCTTGCGCGTAACCATTGTTGCAATAAAAAAAGCAAAAATGAATTTTGTGTGTCGTGTTGAGCTGCCTATCCCTGTCAACAATACACAGTTGCTGTGTTGCACAAACACAATTTAACACTTTACACACCGAGTTAAATCCCATCTGCCCTTTGCTAGGATTATTCGGAGCTCACCGTGTTCACCACGTTAGCAGGTAAAGGGTTAATGGCGGATTTATGCCGCCGGCACAAATAAAACGTGCTTAGGTCTTCATGCAAAGTGCTCGATATATTTGTCCGATTTTGACAAAATTTGGAGTTCGTTGACAGACTTTTAGAAGCCCCCCAGTTATCAAATTTTATAGAAATCCATCTAGTAGGAGTCACACTCTTACATGCGGACAGACGGACAGACGGGCAGAAGAACAGACAGACAGACGGAAGGACTGATGTATATGACGAAATTAACAGGCGCCTTTCGCGACTATGCGAACGCTTCTACAAACGATTTGATGTTTTGTAGTGAAATTACGTCACATCTGAATATCATCTGAAGGTATCCTGTTAAACACCGCTCTCTTTGTAAGATACATTTTGCTTTTATATGAGGGCTGACTGGTAAATACGCATAAATATATGACAGAGCGACCCGCGAGAGGCCTGATTGTATGGACAGTGTCTCTGAATGCATCCTCCAAGCAAGGACCGCTTGCGTGTGGTGGAGTTGGCTCGCTGCAGAAATTACTCGACCGGAAACTGACATGGTGAAAAGAGGACGTAGCGGGAAATAACAGGGCGGGAATGACCCCGAAGACACTTTGCAGGGTCAGTTACCACTGTCCGTTTTACGAGTGGGAAATTCCCGGAGGTGGGGGATAGAGCTGATTCAGTCGGATTACAAAAATATATTGTCTTACCACGTACCGTTCCATTGTGTGTTAAGTTCTGATTGGCTAGGTTGTGTGAATTCCTCTACGACTACTGATTACAAAATAGACTTAGGCGATGACTCTTGACAGACAGACACTGCCGCACGCACGCCCCAGTGTGTATGCAGCACCGTGACGAGGGAGGCCGTTCTGAGGTAAGTCCAGGGTATGTGTAGTGTTTCGATTTACTGTCGGCTGAAGGGGATGTATTTCATCAAATACTAATATATGTAAGGGATTGGGAACGATAGACAAGGAAGTAGTCATACCTTGTTTTAAATTCATGTATCAGAAATTGCCTGGAGACCCAGAGAAAAACCGCGAAAACTTCAAACACGGTAGTCTATTACGTAGGAGTATTAGAAACCAGCAGTTATCGAAAGCAAACCAGGAAGATCAGCCACTGCACCAGGATATTTGTGAGAGGAATTTTATTTTGAGACTTATTTAATAACTTGTGCGTGTGACGTAGATGGGAATGGTTGTGAATTATGCACCAGGAAAAATGTGTAAGCAAATGGTCCCAGCCCACAGAAAGGTACGTACTTTCCCACATGTTGTCTGAGGGATGGAAGAAGACCTAAAATATCAGAACAATCAATCTGCGGATGAGGAAATTGACCCAGGAATATCTGGATGATGAATCGGAGGAGCTGACCACCACACTGTGACGTTTATTGGGTGGATTTTAAGGCAAAGATTTAAGATTTTTTTTAGTACCAATTGTGCAGAATCATATATTCAGTTGAATATACAGGCTAATGAAGTAATAAAGCTTTACACTGCAGATTGTTAATGTAGATTTGGGAAGGTGTTTGTAGACTCTATCAGCGGTTTCCCATTCCACCTGGAAATCCTGTGGTAGGCTGTAGATATTAAGAACATGTGAAATTTTAAATCGTCACTGCCAAAATTTTATTTTAAAGTGAAATACATTAGAAAATGCTAGAGAATACTTTTTAGTTTAAGGAGAGAGACATAGAATGATGACATTCACAAGCATTGTTAAACTGCAGTCAGACACAACTTTTAATATTTATATTGCTAAGAGGTGCTTCTACATAGCCTGTCTTAACAGCTACATGTTTCGGCCTCTATATCGACCATCATCATGTTGTACACTTTCTTATTATAAAGCAAACTATACAATGTACAATGTTTTGTTTTTGTCGACGATATCTCGTTCACATCTGTAAAAATTTGCATTTAAAATATTTACATTAGTGGTAGAATTAAAAAGTTACTCTAATGTAAAAGATACAAACATTAGAAAACATTAGAAAAATTCACTGTTGCACTAATGAAAACGAAACAAAGAAACCAGCATTGCCATAAAGGAATACCCCCCAGTTCGACACTAAACCCCCCCCCCTCCCGAAAGCACAACACCCAACTTTTTTTTCTAATGTTTTATAATGTTTGTATCTTTTACATTAGAATAACTTTTTAATTCTACCGCTAGTGTAATTATTTTAAATGCAAATTTTGCAGATGTGAACGAGAAATCGTCGACAAAAACAAAACATTGTACACTGTATAGTTTGTTTATAATAAGAAAGTGTAAACCTGATGATGACCGATATAGAGGCCGAAACATGTAGCTGTTAAGACAAGCTATGTAGAAGCACCTCTTAGCAATATAAATATTAAAAGTTGTGTCTGACTGCAGTTTAATTATACTTATGCTCCTATCAACACGATGGGGATGTCTCACCTGAATGTGACGATATTCTTTCACAAGGCGACAGTGAATTTGCTGTGCCCAGAATTTCTTTCAATATTAAAATAAGCTTTAATCAGTGCCGACGGGAGGAAAGGGAAGCCGGTAAAAATTAATGGGACAAACCGCCCGGTAGGGGGCCCGGTGCCGAATTAAGTTGCTTAAGTTTTTTTGTTTTTCTCTCAGTAGTATCATTATTTATCGATTTTACAAATTAACCCTTTCAGGCCAAGCACACAAGTCACGCTGCAACTGAGAGTCAGGCTCTTTTATTCATTATAAAGATTTTTAGCTGCTCCGCCTTTGCTGGGCTGCCCCCCCCCCCCCCCCCGCCAGGGCCGGACCCCTTTCCACCGCCCCCCCCCCCCCCGCGGGCCCTCCAGAATTTAGAATAAGGGGGAACTCAAAAAATATTCATAAAAAATACAACAGGGATAAATGGGGAGATT
>Ga0123352_10003415_pt1 | contig 22922 bp, 23 predicted proteins | sample TergutLab28metaG_FD_89700 | JGI IMG/M metagenome (GOLD analysis project Ga0123352, IMG submission 89700) | Labiotermes labralis P1 segment gut microbial communities from Petit-Saut dam, French Guiana - Lab288 P1 | ecosystem: Host-associated > Arthropoda: Insects > Digestive system > Gut ...
ACCTTTCAAGAAAATGTAAGTTTCTTCATTTTCCTTGTGGGAATGGAGAAAAGGGACAGCTTGCCCAGCAGGAATTATTCCAAGTGATACCTCGCTGCCTGTTAGCCCTAGCTGTTCTCTTAGGAAAAACTTCCCCTTTGCTCCAAAACTTTCTTTTTCCCTCACATTGCCCAACGAACCTAACTCGACAATGCTGAAATTGTTCTTGCTTGCCATAAAGCGCATCCTCCTTAAATTTTCCGCTTGATTATTTATTGCTGTAACATTATAATAAACCTATAAGGATTTATTGTAAAGTAGGCACTTCAAAGTACTATAGTTACTAAAAAGAAACCATTGGAGGAATACAGCATATGACAAGAAAAATGGAGCTTCCGCAATGTCCTGTTGAAATCGCTTTAACGCTGATGGGCGATAAGTGGAAAGTGCTAATTGTCCGTGATTTACTGACTGGCACTAAACGATTCGGGGAATTGCGGAAATCCCTCACAGGAATATCCCAAAAAGTTCTTACCCAGCACCTACGCATTATGGAGGAAAATGGGCTTGTTAATCGTGAAGTTTTTGCAGAAGTACCGCCAAGGGTTGAATATTCTCTTACTGATTTAGGTCGTAGCCTAAAACTAATTCTTGATGTTATGTGGCAATGGGGAGAAGAATATAAGGCGAAGATGGCAGAGTAAACATCTTCGCCTTTGGTGGCATGACGGTTGACTGTTATTCTATCGCCAGCCCCTCAAGTTCTTTCTTTAAATCAATGCGAGGGAAAACAATATCACCTTTGCTAATAACAATTTCGCGCCCTAAAAGCCCAAATTCCTTGGTACTCCCCCAAGTCTTCATATTGTCATCGCTCATATTCAACTGCTCGTAAACATATCTAGGTGTATTAGGCATCACAGGTTCAATAAGCACAGCAATAATTCTTAAAGACTCCGCAAGCATATATAAACTACCAGCGAGCCGCTCCTTTTGCCCACCTTCTTTGAATAGCACCCAAGGCATAACCTCATCTATATATTTATTGGCTCTGCGCACAAAATTCCATATCTCATTGAGAGCATCGGAGAACTGCATATTATCATAGGCATCTTCAGCTTTTTGAACAGCGGTAGCCGCCACTTCACACAAGCTTGTATCAAATTCTGTTTCGGCTTGCGCGGCTGGTAGCTTACCGCTGAAGTATTTATCAATCATACCCACAGTGCGGGATAGCAAGTTGCCTAGGTCATTAGCAAGGTCAGCATTTATGCGCCCCATAAGTGCTTCGTTTGTAAAATTGCCGTCCTGCCCAAAGACAACCTCGCGTAGTAAGAAATAGCGCACGGCATCTACGCCGTACCGCTCCACAAGCATATTTGGGTCTACTGCATTGCCAAGCGACTTGCCCATCTTTTTGCCATCAATATTAAGCCAGCCATGCCCAAACACTTGCTTTGGCAGTGGTTGCCCAAGAGCCATTAAAAGTGCTGGCCATATTATGGTGTGAAAGCGCACAATATCTTTGCCCACAATATGCACATCTGCTGGCCAATATTTTTGATACTCTGTATCATCATCGCCCATATACCCAAGAGCGACAGCATAGTTTGACAGCGCATCTACCCAAACATAAGTAACATGCTCTGGGTCAAACTCCACAGGTATGCCCCATTTAAATGATGTGCGTGAAACGCACAAATCCTCTAGCCCAGGGCGCAAAAAGTTATTAAGCATCTCGTTTTGGCGGCTTTTTGGCTGTATAAAGTTTGGGTTGTCTTCTATATGCTTTATTAGCGCATCTTGATACTTGCTAAGTCTAAAGAAATATGTTTCCTCTTTAACGGGCTGCACCTCGCGCTCGCAAACAGGGCATTTGCCGTTGCTTATTTGATGTTGTGTATAAAAGGTTTCGCAGGGTACACAGTACAAGCCCTCATAGGCATCTTTATAGATATCCCCTTGGTCGTACAGCTTTTTAAAGATTTTTTTTACAGCTACTTTATGGGCATCATCTGTTGTGCGCCAAAAGATATCGTAATCAATGTCTAGCGTTCCCATTAATTCTTTTACCAAGTCAGCAATATGGTCAACATATTCTTGTGGCGATTTGTCCTTTGCTTCTGAGGTCTGCTCTATCTTTTGCCCATGCTCGTCCATGCCAGTCAGCATTTTTACGTCATATCCGCGTGCGCGTTTGTATCGTGCCATGGCATCTGTCGCCACTGCTTCGTAGGCATGGCCAATGTGCAGATTGTCGTTGGAATAATATAGTGCTGTGGTTATATAGAATGTCTTTTGTGCCATGGTGTTGCCTCCTGTTTGTTTGTGGGCGCGACCACAGGTCCGCCCCTACGAGTTGTTTTTTAGCATTTCAGCTTGTGCTGATGTAATTAGTGTATCTGTTACTTCGTCAATGTCGCCATCAAGAAAGGAATCTAGCCTGTGTATAGTTTTGTTGACCCTGTGGTCTGTTACACGGCTTTGAGGAAAATTGTATGTGCGTATCTTTTCGCTTCTGTCGCCTGTACCTACAAGACCGCGGCGTGTTGCGCTTTGTTCGCTATGCTGCTTTTCTAGCTCTGCTTCATAGATACGAGCCCGCAGTATCTTTAGGGCTTTTTCTTTATTTTTTAGTTGCGACTTTTCGTCTTGGCAACTAACCACTATACCTGTTGGTCCATGTGTTACGCGTACGGCAGAATCTGTGGTATTAACGCTTTGTCCACCATTGCCGCCAGAGCGGAAAACATCCACGCGTACATCATTCATGTCTAGTTGAACATCCACTTCTTCTGCCTCTGGCAGTACAGCCACCGTAACAGTGGAAGTGTGTATACGCCCTTGCGACTCTGTTGTTGGTATGCGCTGAACCCTATGCACACCGCTTTCGTATTTTAGGCGGCTATATGCCCCTTTGCCCGTTATCATAAAGGATATTTCTTTTATGCCGCCGAGGTCATTTTCATTAAGACTGAGGACCTCTGTTTTCCAGCGGCTTCTTTCGGCATATCTGCTGTACATTCTGTGTAGGTCAGAGGCAAAAAGAGCCGCCTCGTCGCCGCCAGCACCACCGCGTATTTCCACAATCACGTTTTTGTCGTCATTTGGGTCTTTTGGCAGTAGCAATATCTTCAACTCTTCGCTATATATTTCCATTTTTTCTTTGCTATCATTCAGCTCTTCACGCACAAGCGCGCGCATATCTTCATCCATGCTTTCATTGAGCATTTCTTTGCTTTCGTCATGAGATTCTACGGCTTGCTTGTACTCTCTATATTTTTCAACAATCGGTGTTAATGCCGCATGTTCTTTCATTAGTTTTTGCCACTGGCTTTGGTCGGCTATCACCTCAGCATCATTAATTTTTTCTGCAACTATGTCATATCTGCTCTCTATTTCACCTAGTCTATCAAACATCTTATACCCTCCTTGCCTTTACCGCGCGGTTTTTGTCCGCATAATCATTCAATATTTCTGTATCAACATAACCCTCGTTAGCTAGTATTTCTTGTACGGCTCGCGCCTGATTATATCCTATTTCAAAATATATTCTACCTCGTTTTCCTAAATATTCCTTGCCTTGCTCTGCAATTTTTCTATAAAAATCCAGCCCATCTATTCCGCCATCTAAAGCCCCTCTAGGCTCATAATCTTTTACATTGCATTCTAGCCGCTCTATCTCATCAGTTTCGATATATGGCGGATTTGAGACGATAAAGTCGAATAATGTTCCACGTTGAACATTATTGAACAAATCACTGATAATAAAAGGGCTTTTTTTGCCTAATACGCGCTTATAATTTGTGCCAGCAACCTGTACTGCTTGATGGTTTATATCTACACCATGCATTGAGATGTTTTTGGCGTAATGCTCCAAAGATATGGATATACAGCCGCTGCCTATGCCTATTTCAAGACCTCGTGTACTCTCGCCTTTTTCTGCTGTCAGTATGGTTTCTACCAGAATCTCGGTGTCGGGTCTGGGGATTAATGTGCTGCTATCCACAAGAAATTCTAGCGACATAAATTCACATTTGCCTGTTAGATATTCGATGGGGGTGTTTTTTGTCCTGCGCTTGATAAGATGCATGAATTTAGCGGAGCAATCGTTATCTACTGTTTGGTTAGGGTTTGTGAGCAGTGTATTTTTATCAATTTGTAGTACATGCATTAGCAGCACATCTGTATCAATTGTATAGCTTTTTATCCCGACCTCTTTAAGCGGGTTGCGCCCCATCATTCTCAAGTTGTTTATTGTCAAGCTTTTCTTCTTCAATGGCTATCACGCCCTCCAGAGCTGTTATTGCTACTTCTAGCTGCTTTTCATCTGGTTCTGCTGTGGTTATTTTTTGCAGCATAAGCCCAGGAAAGCTGATTATGGCTACAATAGGGGATTTGCTGATGCCTGCCCACTTTATAACCTCATAGGATGTGCCAGCTATAAATGGCACAAAGAGTATGCGCGAAAGTACGCGTAGCCAGATGGTGTCCGTTTGCACAAATAAAAAGAATATCATGGATATCATCATAACGAAGAGTAGAAAACTTGTACCGCAGCGTTTGTGCAGGCGGGTATGGCGGGCGGCGTTTTCTGGCGTTAGCTCATCGCCTTTTTCGTAGCAATTTATTACTTTATGCTCTGCGCCGTGGTATTGGAATACGCGCTTTATTTCTTTTATGCGCGTCATGAGAAGCAGGTAGGCTATGAAAATGGCAAGGCGCACCAAGCCCTCGATGATGCCCAATGCCCAAAGGTTATTGCCTAAAACAGGCGATAAAAAACCAGAAAGCCATGTGGGCAAGACCATAAAAAGGGCTACGGAAAAAATAAGCGAAAGAATTAAGGAAACAACCATGATGTATTTTGTCATATTGTCGCCCAGCTTTTTTTCTAGCCATATATCAAATTTTGTTGGCTCTACATCTTCGGCTATGCCAGCTATATCGGCAGAATCGCTCATTACTTTAAAGCCTATTATCGCACTTGAACCTAGCTGTACAATGCCACGCAAAATAGGAATCTTGCGTAAGCCCGCTAAAGTTTTTGAAACCTCTATGCTGCTTGTACGGCTTTCTATTTCGCCTTTGGGGTTACGGACGGAAAGGCAGTAGTTTTTTCTGCCCCGCATCATAACGCCTTCCACGGCGGCTTGACCGCCATAGGCAAATGGGGTGTGTGGGTTTTGTTTAGGCATAATTGCTCCTTGATTTCAATGTACCACAATAGGGCAGGGGGAAAAGTCTCCCCGCCCTATATCTCGCACATATTAATTCCTTATTTGTCGCTTTCGATGTTATAACGCTTTTTAAACTTATCTACCTGACCGCCAGCACTTGTAACAAGTCTTTGGCTGCCTGTGTAGAAAGGATGGCATTTTGAGCATAGCTCTATGCGGATTTCTTCTTTTGTTGAGCCTGCTACAAATTCGTTGCCGCAAGCGCATTTAACCACTGCCTGATAGTATTTAGGCTGAATTTCTTTTCTCATTTCTTTCACCTCTATAATATATGTTTCTTTAGCTAATTGTGTATTATAACATAACCGCGTGAGATATGCAAATAAAATTTTATATTTTTCATATCGCTATCTTCTTCATACGACAAAATGCCTTGCGTATGAAGAATCACGAGACAGCAATCAGCTACTTTAATCTAGCCAAGTTGCCTTTGCACATTGGTGAATAAAAACAAGATGAAAACTAACATCTGGTACACCAGAACATTTCTGATCTGGTTTCTGTGATGTACGTGCCGCAAGCAGAACAGCGTGCGCTTTGGACAATAATACGTGAACACCATCCACCCGAAGAACCGCTGCCCCTATGTGCTTCTTCGGTGTTTTGCCAAACTATATTAAACGAACCATTATGCTGACCAAATGAGCATCCGCTATTTCTTGACAAAAGGCTTCCTTGGCTCCAATATTCGGTTATACCGACATCACCAACTTTGAAATTTACAATGTCAACAAATGCGTTGCCAGCATCGAAAATATCATCAATAATACAGCAACCATCAGGATTATGCTCGCTTTCATGAATGCGGATAATATTCAATGGCTATGTGTTGGCAATAACGGTTGGCAACCATCCATGTATTTGGGTAATGGTGGTACTGGTTGGCTCCCACATGATGCTGGTATGACTTACTTGAATTATCTCTATCTCATTGTGCTGTCTGGCAATTAGTATGCTGGCAGGTCCAATCATGGCTACTACTGTTAGGCACGCAATAAGTTTATAAATGACTCTTTTCATAATTCGCACTCTCCTTTCTTTTCTGCACTTATATATAGTGCATTCGGATATGTAAAACAATGCGCCAATCGTGATTCTCCACATGTAAAACATTTTTTATCATTTTCGCTATTATTCGAATTCCAAGGTGCGGATGTTGTGTTATGAAATTATATATTCATAGTACCACATCCGCTACTTTGTGTCAATATTATTTTCACGAAAAGCCATGAACAATCACGCCATCCATTGTTTATTTATGCGCTATTACATCTATCTCCACAATAGCATCCATGGGCAATTTTGCTACTTGGTAGCATGTACGAGCTGGCGGGTTTGTGTTAAAAAATTCTGCGTATACCTCGTTCATGGCGGCGAAGTTTGCCATGTCCTTTATGTATACGGTGGCCCTTAGCACTTTGTCTAGTGATGAGCCTGCTTCTTGCAGGATGGCTTCTACATTTTTTATTACTTGGGCTGTTGCGGTTTTGATGTCATCTTCTATTAGCTTGCCTGTGGTGGGGTCTATGGGTAGCTGCCCTGATGTGAAGATGAGGTCGCCGAAGGCTGTGCCTTGTGAGTATGGGCCTATTGCCTTTGGGGCGTTTTCAGTTGCGATGATTTGTTTTTGCATGGTTTTTTGTCCTCCTTATTTTGTGTAGCTTTTTAGTCTTTCGGATAATGTGCCTGTGTGCAGCTCGAATAAGTGGTTATCAAAGTCGTAGAAGTATATGGAACGTCCTTCGCTGGCTTTGCGGTTTGGTCTGCCAGATTTGATTTCTGCCCCTGCTTCTTTTATTCGGGCGATATAGTTGTCAATATCACATTCTTGGATTTTGAAGGCGATATGATTATATGTGCGCTCTGACAGTGGCTCGCCTTTGTTTAGCGCAATCCACAAATCACCGATAAGGAAATACTTTATTGTGTTATCTTTTGAATGAACTTCTTTTGCATCAAAGATTTTTATTAGAAATTGGGCTGTGTACTCCAAATCTTTGACTATGAATGTTATATGGCTTATGCCTGAAATCATATAGTTATCCCTCATCCCCTTCCGCTGTATTTATAGCTTTCCAAAATTGCACAATGTAAAATGCGGCTAGGGATAAGCCATATACATAGACTACGATTTCAAATATTGCGTTAAATGTTGTTAGAATGAGTATACCGAAAGCCACGACAATAAAGCAAAAGCAGTGTTGGGCAAGGCGAATGACATAAACCACGGTACATATCCGTGAACGACCTCCTCAGGCGGAAATATGCCGAAAAATCTGACTAAATACAATGTGTTTACTGTTGCGTTGAGTATGCTCAATGAAATAAGTAATTTGCGGTGTGGCATATAAACCTCCTATTGCGGTGTAAAATATCTATTATTAAAATCTTGAAAAAAGCGTGATATTTCTGCAAATTCTTCAAAAGCCCCTTGGTTGTTTTGGTCTAGTGTGGACATGATTACTAAAATATACGGCGAGGGTGCATATACTATGGCTTTGTCATGAAAATTGCCATCCCAGCGGCCATATTTTTGGGCTATGGGGTGGTCGGCTGTGATTATGGGTATATCGGAGTTTAGGAGGCTGTATTTGAAGTTGGCGGCATAGGAGGTATCGTTTTCGATGTATTGATGAATGCGATACATAATAAGCCCTGCCTCTTCTGCTGACATTAGGTTTTGCCGCCCTGTGGCTATATCTATAAGCCCGACATTGCCGCCTATGCTTGCGTAAAATTCGCGATAGGATGGGCTTTGGTTTGCAAAAAGCCCCATTAGCATATGATGAGCTACATTGTCAGAATCTCGCACAGAATGTGTTAGCAATTCGGCTGTTGTGAGCTGTGTGCCAAAAGGCATATTGCGAATTACGCCTGTGCCGAAGCGGTGGTCGCGGGTGGTGTAGGTATGTGTTTGCGATAAATCTATTAGCCCAGTTTCTGCTAGATGATACACATAAAGCGCGAAAGGGGTTTTGTTAAGGCTGGCAGAATTGTAGATAAGGTCGCCTTTACGGCTGAAGGTGAAGCCTGTGGCTAGATTTCTGTAATAAACGGACACATTAAAAGGCAGACCATACAAAAAATCGTCCAACTGCTCCGCCGATGGCCAGAAATGTAGATTAAGCCACATGGGGGTTGATGGTGTGGCTACAAGTAGCCAATGACCATCTTCCTCAAGGACTTGCACTTCTCCTGGACCGATTAGGTCTGTGTGCATGGCATCGTCTTTGTTATGAAACAAGCCGACAGGTCGCTCTAGGGTATGCTGGTGTGAGGAAAGATATACCCAGCCCTCAATGTCGGCGAAAGCTATATGCATCCAGCCGTCTGTTTGCTCTTCCAAAATCTTTACCATTTGTGACCTATGCTGGGTAATAATATCAGAAAAAAAGCTGGGTTGGCTGTATACGGTAAAATTGCTGTGTATGTGGCGGTGCGTGGCGGGTACGCGCTCTTCCGCGCCGCCTGCCTGCACAAAAATAAATAAAAAAAAGGCGAAGATGGCAACAATAATCAGAGTTAGCATGAATATGGTGAACATCATTTTTTTTTCTGACATTGCTCTTACGTCCTCCTGTTTATGTGTATACATATATCGGCATGAATATACATATGAGTATATTTTACAACAAAATAATCAGTTTTGCAAGATGGTAGACTTTGTGATATACTCTATATATTGCGCTACACGGGAGGTATCATGTATAAAATATTATCTAAGAAAAATTTAAGAGATGGTACGACAATGATGGAGATAGACGCGCCGCATGTGGCAAAAAAGGCGCAGGCGGGGCAGTTTATTATTTTTAGGGTGGACAAGTTTGGGGAGAGAGTGCCGCTTACCATTGCTGGCGTGAGCGATGCTGGCGTGAGGATTGTTTTTGATTCGGCGGGGGCTAGTACGGCTATGCTTGCTAATCTTGATGCTGGCGACTTTATACAAGATTTTGTTGGCCCTTTGGGTAAGGCTACGCATCTAAACAAAGATGCAAAGCGTATTTGCGTTGTTTGCGGCGGTGTGGGCTCTGCGGCGGCACTGCCTATAGCTAAGGCATATTTTGAGCTGGGCGGCGTTCATGTGGACATTATCGCTAGCTTTAAGGGTGCGGAATTTGTGATATTGGAAGAGGATATGCGAGCTGTGAGTCATGAATTATATATGATGACAGATGACGGCAGTTATGGTGAGCAGGGCTTTGTGACGGGCAAGCTAGCAGAGCTTATAGAAAGCGGCGCAGCCTATGATGAGGTGATAACCATTGGTGCGCCTATAATGATGAAATTTGTGTCGCAAACCACAAAGCCATATGGGATAAAGACGGTGGCATCTATGAACCCTATTATGATAGATGGCACAGGTATGTGCGGCTGCTGTCGTGTTAGTGTTGGCGGCAAGATGCTTTTTGCTTGTGTGGAGGGACCAGAGTTTGATGCACATGAGATAGATTTTGATTCTTTGATGAAGAGAAATACTTATTATATGTCTGAGGAACAAAAAAGCAGGGAGAGTTGTAGGTTGATTTGGGGGTGGGGACAATGAGTGGGAGTGGTGTTAATAAATCACCTAAAAAAGTGGATATGCCTGTGCTTGATGGGAAAAAGAGGGCTACGAACTTCCGAGAGGTGTCGCTGGGGTATACTGCGGAAATGGCTATGGTGGAGGCGGCAAGATGCCTTAATTGCGTGCATAAGCCATGTGTGGCGGGCTGCCCTGTGAATGTGCAGATACCAGAATTTATTATGAAGGTGAAGGAAGGCGACTTTGCGGAGGCATATGAGATAGTGACGGCCACAAACTCATTGCCTGCTATGTGCGGGCGGGTTTGTCCGCAGGAAAACCAATGCGAAGCATTGTGCGTGAGATGCAGAAATGGTGAATCTGTTGGTATTGGACGCTTGGAGCGTTTTGTAGCGGACTGGGCTATGGAAAATCTTTGCCGCCTTGAGTATCTTTCGGATTCTTTGGCGGGTAAAAAGGTTGCCGTTGTGGGTGCTGGGCCCGCTGGGCTAACATGTGCGGCGGATTTGACACGCCTTGGTGTTAAGGTGACTATTTTTGAGGCTTTGCATGATGTTGGTGGGGTTTTGCAGTATGGCATACCAGAATTTAGGCTGCCAAAAGCTGTTGTGGCGCATGAGATAGATAATTTGAGGCGGCTTGGGGTTAAGATAAGGCTGAATGTGGTGGTGGGACGTTCGATTTCTGTTGATGAGCTATTAGAGGGGCATGATGCTGTATTTTTGGGCACTGGTGCGGGCTTGCCGTCCTTTATGGGCATAGAGGGCGAAAATCTGCTTGGTGTGTATTCGGCGAACGAGTGGCTGACGCGGATAAACCTGCTTAATGCATATGATAAAAACTACGATACGCCGCTAAAGGGTGCTAAGCATGTGGCTGTGATAGGCGGCGGCAATGTGGCTATGGATGCGGCGCGTTGCGCAAAGCGTGTGGGCGCAGAGAATGTGACCATTGTGTATAGGCGCACGGAAAACGAAATGCCAGCTAGGCTAGAAGAAATCCACCATGCAAAAGAAGAGGGTATAATTTTTAAATTGCTTACAAATCCTGTACGTATTTTGGGGGATGAGAGCGGGCTTGTGAATGGCTTGGAGTGCGTGGAGATGGAGATGGGTGAGGTGGATGCCAGCGGGCGCAGGGGTGCAGCACCCAAGAGCGGCTCGAACTTTGTGATGGAAGCTGATGCTGTGGTTGTTGCTATTGGCACTTCGCCTAACCCGCTTGTGGCTAGTTCTGCGGCGGATTTGGAGACTACGCGCAAAGGCACTGTGGTGGCGGATGAGAATATGCGCACGACCAAGGCAAAGGTATTTGCGGGCGGCGACATTGTTTCTGGGGCGGCGACGGTTATTAATGCTATGGGGCAAGGGAAGGTTGCGGCGGCGGCGATTGCGGAGTATTTGAGGGAATAGGACTGGTTGAGGTTCGACTCTTGGTAAGGGAGAACTTTGTTCGCCCCTACGAGATTTAATTCAACCTTTGGTTGATTGCTTCTGTGTGCTGGGCATGATATTATGATAGGTGGGATTTTGGGGATGCTTTATGCAACGATAACCTAGACTGGATAAAGGAAAGTATGATTAATAGAGATTATAATTTGAGCTTTGATAAATTGTGCGAAATGTGTGGCTTGGGGGATTTGGTGGAAGAGCCGAAACCATTGGTTGGTGGATATTTGAACAAAATGTTCGCTATGCAAGCGACTTTGGGAAAATATGCTGTAAAGGCGATTAATCCAAATGTTATTATTAGACCGACAGCCATGCGTAATTACATAAACTCGGAGCTTATAGCGACTGCCGCTGCGAAGGCTGTTCCTGTTTGTGTTGCAAAGATAATTGATGGAAAGGTGATGCAGGAGGTTTGCGGACAGTATTATTTGGTATTTGATTGGATGGATGGTGTGTGCTTGAAAGATGATGAGATAAGTGAGCTTCATTGTGGTGTGATAGGGCAGATTTTGGCGGATATACATTTGATTGATTTTGATAACGCGAGCCTAAGGGATGACGATTCTGCGGATGAGAGTCTGATAGATTTTGTGGTATATCTGCAAATGGGGCGCGAAAAGGGTATGCCGTGGGTTGAGATTCTGGAGCAAAATATGGAGAGTCTGCAAGGGTTTGATGCAGAAGCTATTAGGGCATCAAAGGTGCTTGCTGAAAATATGGTGGCTAGTCATCGCGATTTAGACCCTAAAAACGTGCTGTGGAATGGGGATAGTCCTACATTGGTTGACTGGGAGGCGGCGGGGCTTATTAATCCTCATCATGATTTGCTGGAAACCGCGCTTTATTGGGCGGTGGATGTGGATGGCGGGATATGTAAGGATAAGTTTGATGCTTTTATGCGGGGATATCAGAGCAAAATTGCGCTTGGGGATGTTGATTGGTCTGCTGTGTTTGCTATGGGGTACTCGGCGAAGCTTGGGTGGTTGGAGTATAGTTTGAAGAGGTCACTTGGGATTGAGGCGGCGGATGGGGCAGAGGTGGATGTGGGGACAAGGCACGTGATGGGGACGGTGCGAGGGGTTTTGAGGTATAGCGACATGGTTAAAGTGGTTGAGGGGTGGCTTGAGGATTATGGATGGCAAAATTGAACTTACACCCTGTACAAATGAGCATTGGCATGAATTTTGGGTGGGATATGTGGCAGACCCTATGATGAGTGATGTATCGTATGTTTATGATTATGAGGGTATGGAAAAAGCTTATCATGTGCGGATGGCGGATGCCACACGGAAGTATTTTACGATTATATGTGACGGCAAGGTGATTGGGCAGATTTATTTGAAGAAGATAGACTATGACAAGAAGTCTGCGGATTTTGGGATTTCTATGGTTGATGATTTGGTGAAGGGCAAGGGTTATGGCACTAGGGCTATTGAGTTGCTTTTGGAATATGCTTTTGGTGGGATGGGGCTTGATGTTATAACTGCTGATACGGTGTTGCGCAATGTGTGTAGCCAGCATGTTTTGGAGAAGATTGGGTTTGTGTTTACGCATATGGATGGGGAGTTTAGGTATTATAAGATTGCTAAAAGGGACGACGGCTTATAGAGAAATCAAGGACGGAGATACTGTCCTTTTGGTGATATGTGGATTGCTTCGGGCTTGATAGGGGCGAACCATGCAGAGCGGAAGAGAGCCGCTCCTACGTGTTTATTCGGTATTTGAAGGTTCTGCCGCCTCTGCAAAGGCTTCCACTACACCACGGTATAAAGCGGCAGCCACCCTCTGTTGATATTCCGAATTTGTAAGATTCTCCAAAGCTTGCGGATTGGTTTTAAAATCAATTTCAACATAGGCGGTGGGTACAGAGGAAACATTGAGCAGCAAGAGACCAGTGCGCTTTACAAGCCCCCTATCGCGCGTGCCTAGCTCTGCTACAAGATGGTCTTGCATGATTTGCGAAAAGCGGGAGTTTGGCATATCATGGCGGCCAAGATTGCCTTGCTCGCTCATGGGCGAATCGTCGTTAAACAGTGTCTCTGTGCCGCTAACGCTGGCAAGGTCGGGGTATGCATTGGTATGTACGGATAGCAGCATATCGCCTACCACATTGGCGGTATGGGCGCGCTGGCTATTATGTACAGTGCTGTCATTGGTACGCGTCATATATACCTTTATGCCGCTATCAGAATTTAGGAATAGCTCATAGAGGTATAGCGAGATGGCAAGGGTGATGTCGCTTTCGCGAATGCCGCCGACTGTTGCGCCCTCGTCATTGCCGCCGTGGCCTGGGTCTAGGATAAGTATGCGGTCATAAACATCACGGGGGTTTATGACGGTTATGTAGACATTTCTGGTGGCATAGCTGTAATTTGTAAGCAGGATTACGGGTGCTTCCGTAGATATGCTCATTGTGTTTTGTGCGGGGCTATGTGAAACAAAATTAACTAGGTTATAGTTATCGATAATGCGGTGGCGGTGGATGTCCAGCTCTGTGTGGTCATAATAAAATATGTAAAGCAATGCGGCATCGTCGAAGTTGGTGCGCAATGTGCTTATGTCTATATGGGGTATGTATCGCTGCATTTCGCCGTAATGCTCCTCCTCATATTCGCCCACAGCCAACCCATCTATCATAAAATAAGCGAAAATACCAATGGCTACAGCAAAAATCAGCAAAAAGAGACCTCCTCTACGCCTTGGTCGTCTCTTTTTACGGATATTTCTTCTGTTGTTGCTATTGCTCATATAATATCACCCGAATAATATTATACCTAATGTAAGGAGTTGATGCAATGCATGATTTAAAAAAAGAAGAAAATGTGGCGTTGCTTGTAGGAGTAGACGATGGACGCTCGGATATAGATATCTCGATGGATGAGCTGGAGGAGTTGGCGCAAACAGCGGGGATAAAGACGATGGCGCGGCTAACGCAAAAGCGCGAAGCCCCAAGCGCGGCGACATATTTAGGCAAAGGCAAGCTAGATGAGTTAGAGGATTTGATATGGCAGCATGAGCCGACCATGCTTATTTTTAATGATGAGCTAACCCCTGCGCAGTTTCGTAAGCTTAATGATAGATTTGACTGCGTGATAATTGATAGGACATTGCTTATACTTGATATTTTTGCCATGGGGGCAAGTAGCGCAGAGGGCAAATTGCAAGTAGAGCTTGCGCAATTGCGCTATAGGTTATCGCGGCTTTCGGGCTTGGGCAAGATGCTATCGCGCCTTGGCGGCGGCATAGGTACAAGAGGCCCTGGCGAAACCAAATTAGAGACGGATAGGCGGCATATACGCAACCGCATAACAAATTTGGATAGCCAACTAAAGGAGATAAGCAAAAATAGAGACACCATGCGCAAGAAACGTGAAAAGCAGGGTGCTTTTGTGGCGGCATTGGTGGGCTATACGAATGCGGGCAAATCTAGCATACTAAACCGCATTGCGCAGGCTGGCGTGCTGGTAGAGGATAAGCTTTTTGCTACGCTGGATACAACTGTGCGGCGCGTGGACTTGCTTGGTGGCTCTGAAATATTGCTTTCTGATACGGTTGGTTTTATTGAGAAGTTGCCGCATCATCTTGTGCGGGCTTTTCGTGCTACGCTGGAGGAGCTTGACTATGCTGATGTGCTGATTTTTGTGGTGGATGCGGCGAATGTTAATAGGGATAAGCATAGAGATGTGGTCATGAAGACCCTAGATTCGTTGAAGCTTAACGAGAAACAGCTTGTCACTGTTTATAACAAGATGGATAAGGGTGTGGAGATGCCTCTGCCGCCCTGCACAAGGTCGAAAAAGATTGTGGAGATGTCTGCGGTGACGGGGGCTGGCGTGGATGACCTGTTGGCGGCTATAGAGGAGATATACAATAGCGGCAAAACCCGCTTGTCTATTCTGATACCATATGCTGAGAGCAAGATGACCTCTTATGTGCATGAGCATTGTGAGATTTTGGAGGAAAGCCATGAAGAGGCAGGGACGTTTTTTGAGGTGATAGCGGATGAGGAGGCTAGGAATAGGCTGGCGGGGTATAAGGTGACTATGGTGTAACGCCTTATTTATTTGCATTATCGTATGGGCGGCTAAGTGCCGCCCATACGAGTGTTGTGATAATTTTAGGGGGAATGATATGAGCCAGTATAAACCTCAATTTGTGATGACGGATAAAATTCATCTTTTAAAATCACAAATTATTAAGCGAGAGAAAGCTGAGTTAAGAAAGACCATAGGGACACCGCTTACAAACATACACCCAATGCAGCAAATGTTTCATAATGCTCGCATACGCGCTGCTTATTCGACCCTTGCTATAGAAAAACAAAGCCCACTTACTTTGGAGCAGGTAACGGACATAATTGAAGGCAAGGATGGTGCTTACGGCACGCCAAGCGAGATATGTGCAGTAAAAAATGCGTATGAGGCATATAGCCTAATGCATACGCCGAATCCAATAGACCCATTTAGCACTGCTGATATGCTATACATACACCGTTTGTTTATGACGGGATTGACGAAAGAAGCTGGATGTTTTCGCTTTGGCTCTGGCAAGCCTGTTTTGAGAGATGTGGATAACTTGATGGAATGGGTGAAAACAAAGACGGATGATGAGTATTGTCTTGTGAAAAGTTGCGTTTTCCATTATAAATTTATGACTACTATTCGTCCTTTTGAAGAGGGCAATGGTTTGGTGGCACGCATGTGGCAAAATCTGCTGCTTGCACAGCGACCGCAGGTGCTTGGGTCAAGGCGGATACCGATAATGGATTTTATGCTGGAGCGCAGGCAAGAATATTACGATGTGCTGGCTATGCCTGATAAAGCTGTTGGTTCTGTTGTGTTTGTGGAATATATGCTACAAATGATTAGAGATGCTTTGTGTGAATTTTATAAAGACCCATATGGCTAGTATTTTACTCTAATATTGGGAAAGAATTTTGCCGATATAATTAATGAAGGATTGAAAATATTGGCATGGAAGCAGATACTTGGAGGTAGAAGGAATAATGAATAGTGTAGGATTGGGCGGCGGCGTAAGAAATGCCACCTTTGGGCAACAGGCACAAAGGAATCAAGCGGTCATATCCCCTAGGGAAAAAGAGCTTTGGGGTCAAATAATAGACCTGGGAAGCCAAAGTGATGAGGTGGCAGAAAATGCAGACATTGCTTACAAAAACGCGGCAGCAGAGCAAGAAACTCAAACCAAAATATTTGTAAATGCCCAAGGAGAGCGAGTATTGGCTATAAAATCAGCCTTTGGTGTTAAGTATCTAAAAATAGGCGAAGCGACAGACCCTATGTTTACCAACACCAATGCGAACACTGAAACGCCCTCTCAAAATCAATCTATGCAGCAAGTGGCTGGTCAGTATATGCAAATGCTGTCAACTGAATTAAATTAATTGTAATATATTTACAATTGACTTTATGCATCAGATGTGATATAATACTCTTGTTTTTCGAAGAACAATTTCTTTTTTCGAGAGGAGTGATATAGTTGAAAAAGTTTATGGTGATTGAGAAATAAAACTGAATATTGGCACAGCAAGACTTAACTTGCTGTGCCAACTTTTTAAAAGCCTTATGAATATGATATAATCGTTGAGTTATAGCACATTCCTAAACTGGGTGTGTTATTTTTGTGTGAAAAATTAAGGAGAGTTGAATATATGAAAATTGTTGAATACAACGAATCAAATCGCGTGATGTTTGAGAAATTGTTTGAAGAATATTTTATTGATGAGCTTAAAATCGATAACTTGGCTGAGGGAGAGTTTGAAAGCATATTTGGCAGCATTTCGCAACATGTGAAGGAGGGCATATGCTTTCTTGACTTACTAATGATAGATGGCAGCGTAAAAGGATTTATTAATTATCAAGTGGATTCTGAAAGAAGCAATTGGTGCATAAAAGAAGGACATGGCTGTATTAGAGAGCTATATATTATGCCCGATTTTCGTAAATTTGGATATGGGAAGGAATTGGTTGTTCATGCTGAAAAGAGGTTGATGGGGTTATCTGTTTCGGCCATATATCTAACAAGTGAAGCCAATGCTACGAGCTTTTGGGCGAAAATGGGTTATCGTGATATGGACGAAATTTGCGCTAGAAATAATCAGCCTATTTTTGAAAAGGAGGTTTAGGGGTATTTTTTAGCTCTTAGAACCTGTTTACCATCTCCATTCCGCCGTCTTTTCGGCTTATTTTCCGCTAGGACTTCGTCGAGGCTTCCTAACAAAAGCTCTGGCTTTGTGTCGTCAGCCTCTCCTTGCCTTGCGAAAAAACGCTCGAAAATACGACGAAAGCGAGATAGTAAACAGGTTCTAAAACATACCCTTTTCATTCACCATGTCGGCTGGAATCATTTGCGAGATATCCCAAAGCTCGGAGACCTTGCCGTTTTCAAACCTAAATATATGCGTGATTGCCGCCTCTAAGTCGTCTGTGATGCGAACATGGCTAAGTATGACCACAAAGGGTAATTCTGTTATTACATTTTTTGTGGTGACGACTTTATTGGGGTGATGCTCGTTGCTTTTGACCATGCCCGCCAAAAGGGATGCCTTATCGCTTTTGAAATATGGATTGTGGTGTACAAAGTTGTCCGAAATGTGCTTTTCATAGACTTTATGGACATCGTCATTTACTACGCCCATTAAAATCTCTATGGCTTTGTCTTTTTCGCTCATGATGTCGTCTCCTTTGTTATGAACCAAAGCTACCCCGCGCTTGGCGCGGGGTAGCTGTTACTTAAATATAGCCATCCTATCATCCACATAATATATCTCTACAGGCTTCCTAATACCCCAGTCCATTTCTTCTATAATATCTCCAGAGAATGATATTCTTCCTAACTCATCTATCTTTCTTGAGTTTTCAGTATCTTTGTCTGTTGGTTGCATAACTATTATGTGACCTACTCTTTGTAGGGTTACATAGAATCTTTTTGTTTTATCTTCTTTGCTACTTAATCCCATTTTTGCTCTTAGTTCAATAGGTAATATTAAACGTCTAAATTCATCAATCTTTCTTGAGCTGTATTTTTCCATTAAAAATACCTCCTTCTGCTGGCTGTTTTGGTCGTTGACAAATAAGCCTGAGTTGGGGTATAATTATCTCAGGCCTAAGGGCTGTGTTTGTGCTTGTCCGAACTAAGTTTCGTGGCTTTGGCGGACAAGCACTTTTTTATTTGCCCTTATTTTGTTGTAAGAATGCAATCGTGGGAATCGATTGCTACCCTTCTTGCTCTTTTATTCTACAATATTTTACCATATATGTCAAGGGGTTATTTCTAAATAGAATCAGCGTTTATGGATTGCTTCGGGCTTGGTGTTTACGTTTATACAATCCTCCACGCCCTCGCAATGACGGCGATGTGGGTGACGACAAAAACCATTGCTCCAAAACACCCACTTGAAGCGTTATGTGTGTTTTTCTGCAATAGCCCGAAGCAATCCGTGTAATCAATCATTTAACCCTTGTAGGGGCGGAACTGTGTACCCCTACAAGGGTATGAAAACTGCTATCTACAAAATGCCACCTTTAGGCAAAGGTGGCATTATTATTATGTGTAATTATTGATTACTGGTCTCTCTTACGAGCTTCGATAACCTTTGCGGCTTCTTCTGCTGGTGCTTCTTCGTAAGATTCAAATTCCATAACATATTCGCCGCGCCCTTGTGTGATGGAGCGTAGGTCTATGGAGTAGTTTACCATCTTAGAATATGGCACTTGGGCGGAGATTTGCTGCTTTGTATCTGTTTTGGACATGCCCAGAACGCGACCGCCACGCTTGGAGATATCGCCCATGATATCACCTGTGTATTCATCAGGCACAGTGATTTCGACTTTCATCCAAGGCTCTAGGATGACGGGCTTTGCTTTCATAAAGCCATCTTTGAAAGCAATTTTTGCCGCAAGGCTGAAAGAAAGCTCGTTGGAATCCACGGCATGGTAAGAACCATCATAAAGTACGGCTTTAAGACCAACGACGGGATAGCCAGCAAGTGGGCCTGCCTCGCAGGATTCTCTAACGCCTTTTTCTACGGCTGGCCAGTAGTTACGCGGAACAGAGCCACCGAAGATTTGTTGTTCGAATACATATGGCTGTGTTGAATCGCCAGAAGGCTCGAATCTCATTTTTACGTCGCCAAATTGGCCAGAGCCACCAGATTGCTTTTTATGGCGACCTTGTACATCCGATTTGCCCTTTATCATCTCGCGATAAGGGATGACGAGCGGTTGGAGCTCAACTTCAATTTTATTGCGCTGCCTCATTTTGCTTATAAGTACATCCAAATGACCATCGCCCAAGCCAGAGATAACTGACTGCCTGGTTTCGCTGTCTACTTTGAATTTCAGTGTTTTGTCTTCATCTAAGAACTTAGCGATAGCTTGAGAAATCTTGTCCTCATCGCCTTTATTTTTAGGAACCATGCCCATGGCGTATAATGGCTGAGGGAATTTGGTTGGCTCTACGATGAATGGTGCATCTTTTGTGCAAAGCGTATGTGTTGTTGATGTGCTGGCAAGTTTGGCTATAGCACCGATATCGCCTGCTTTAAGCTCGTTGACGGCAATTTGTTCTTTGCCGCGCAAAACGAAGAGCTGAGATATTTTTTCTGTGGCATCTTTGTTGGCATTATAAAGAGGCGTTTCTTTCTTTAAGCTGCCAGAAACCACGCGGAAAAGAGAAAGTCTGCCGAAATTGTCGGCTACGGTTTTAAATACATATGCCACAAATGGGCCGCTATCTTTGCATTCTAGCTTAACTTCCGCATCTGTTTTTGCGTCTTTGGCAATAGTTGTTTTTGCTATAGCCGCTGGGGTGAAGTCCACTATGCAATCCATAAGTACGCCAACGCCCATAGAATGTATGGCGGCACCGATGATAACAGGCGTAACACTAGTGTCTGCTATGCCCGCTTCAAGACCTGTGTAAATTTCATCGCGCGTGAAAGGCTCTTCTGCGAAGAATTTTTCCATAAGCTCTTCACTTGTTTCTGCTACAGCTTCTTCTATGAGGTGATGTAGATGTTCTACTTCGTCCTTGATATCTGCTGGTATTTCACAATCGTCCGTGCCTGTTTTGCCGTATTTGCGCCCTACTCTTTTGATGGCATTTGCGTAGCCGACAAATTTGCCGCCCTCACGGATAGGGGCTTGCAAAGGGGCAACGGACTTGCCGAATTTCTCTGTAAGGTCGGCGATAAGCTTGTCAAAGTCCACATTTTCGTCGTCCATATTGTTAATAAAAATCATTTTTGGTATGCCAGCTTGGGTTGCATAATCCCATGCTTTTTCTGTGCCTACTTCTACGCCGCCTTTGGCATTAACTATAATAAGAGCCAAATCCGCTACAGACAGTGCCTGATGCACCTCGCCATTAAAGTCAAAAAAGCCTGGCGTATCTATAAAATTAATTTTGCCGCCATTCCACTCCACAGGTATCATAGACGCGCTTATAGAGATTTTTCTGTTTATCTCCTCTGGGTCGTAGTCGCTCACGGTGTTGCCTTCGTTTACATTACCAAAACGAGTGGTAACGCCAACGATATTGAGAGCTGCCTCTACGATTGTTGTCTTTCCTGCACCTGTATGGCCCAAAATAGCCACATTTCGAATAGCATCACTTCCGTAAACCTTCATCGTCTTACCTCCTATGGTTGTATGGTATAGCATAATTGCATTATATCAATTTTAGCACATTTTACGAAAAAAGCAATGGGTTTTGGTGAAGTTTTGAAAATGTTTGTTGCTAAGGTTGTAAAAGGCTGTCAAGTGAGTTGTGAATTTGCTGTGATGTATACAATTAACCTCCCTGTGGTCAAGGAGGTTAATTGACTTGCTTGCTATTTATAGCAATTTTACTTATAAAGGAAGAAGCCGCGCGCGATACAACCAGCGCACCAAGGGTGTATCGCGCGTGAGCTGAGGACATTTAGAAGTTAAATTGCTGTATTAATCGAGCATCAAATTAGATGTGATATTTATGGGTACTGGGCTTGGTATGCGCGCGCCATTTCCGAGTTGACTGAAGTCGTTTCGACCCCAAGCCCATAGATTGCCGTCGCTCGTAATTGCCATTGTATGGCTACCGTTCCAAGCTCCGCCAATAATCACGTCAACTACATTCTCCTTTATCATCACGGGGCTTGACCTTTGTATGGTTGTGCCATCCCCAAGTTGCCCGGATACATTCGAACCCCAACCCCACAGGCTGCCATCGCCTCTGATTGCCATTGTATGGCTGCCGCCAGCATATGCATGAACTACATCGTCTAATACCATAACAGGATTTATCCTCTGAATATCTGTGCCATCTCCAATTTGTCCATTTCTGTTATCGCCCCATGCCCATAGGCTGCCATCGCTTTTTAATGCTATTGTGTGATTTTGTCCGACAGAAACAGAAACTACATCCTCCATTATTTTTACTGGCGATAACCTTTGTGTGGTTGTGCCATCTCCAATTTGCCCCCTATTATTAAGACCCCAACCCCATAGGTTACCATCATCCCTAATTACCATGGTGGGACCATGCCCTACCGATACATAAACTACATCCTCCATTACCCTAACAGGACTTAACCTTCGTGTGGTAGTGCCATCTCCGACTTGTCCAACACCATTGTCTCCCCAACCCCATAGGCTACCATCATTCATAATTGCCATGGTATAATGAGAGCCAGTTGACACAAAAAGTACATCATCCATCATTTTCACAGGAAGAAATCTTGTTGTAGTCGTGCCATCTCCAAGTTGCCCGTTAATGTTTTCGCCCCAACCCCATAGGCTGCCGTCACCTCTGATTACCATGGTATGTGATGGACTTGCAGATACAAAAGTCACATCATCTAATACTACAGTGGGGGTTGACCTTCGTATGGTTGTAATGGCTGGAGGGCGGTATCCCATGCCGCCATCCCCAAGCTGTCCCTCTTGATTTCGACCCCAAGTCCACAGGTTGCCATCAGATGTAATGACTGCCGAGTGGTTAGTACCTGCGGAAATATGAGTGACACGCGGTGTTGCAGAGCCACCACCACCCAATATAGTACCATCTATTATACTTTCTACATCCCCTAGGGTTAGGTTAAAGCTTATGTGAGGGTTTACGCTATGGAATTCGAAGGTGTCGGGTAGTGTGTTGTTTTGTATGGCGGATGTTATTGTTTGGGGGTAGGTTAGGGATGAGGGGACACGGAAGACGGATTCTGCGCCTGAACTAATCAATCCAGATATCCCTGATTCTTCATTGGTTATTAAAAACAATATTGCATCATCGCCTATAGAAACAGATACTTCGCCATTATTAAGGCGGCTCACTAACAGGATGTCTCCTACTCTTGCCTTTCCATTAAAAACCTCTAAAACTTCAACATTATTCTGTATAACATTCGTATATGTACCCCAATCACTGTTGAATCGGGTCGTTATGACTTCATCTAAAATTCTTGCTCTAACTAAATTCATAGTCCGTGGTGGACCTTCCCAAAGCTCTACCCTTGAGCCCCACCAAACTACATCTTCGATATCTTGGAAATCCACTCTTGAGCCATGCACACCGCTGCTTTGCACTTCACTTTGCCCAGTAAGTATTACACTTTGGTCAAAGTCATCTGGCTCTGCGCTGCCGCAGGATGTTAAGGTTAAGATAGCAGTTGCTACCATTATAGTTATAATCAAGTAGAATTTTTTCATCATAGTCACCGACCTTTCATTATCTATG
>Ga0123352_10003418_pt1 | contig 22918 bp, 15 predicted proteins | sample TergutLab28metaG_FD_89700 | JGI IMG/M metagenome (GOLD analysis project Ga0123352, IMG submission 89700) | Labiotermes labralis P1 segment gut microbial communities from Petit-Saut dam, French Guiana - Lab288 P1 | ecosystem: Host-associated > Arthropoda: Insects > Digestive system > Gut ...
GCAGCTAGTCAAGAAATTCCCCGCATTTCACGGAACCCGAAGGTTCATTACCGCACTCACAAGCGTCCGCCACCTGTCTCTACCCTGGGCCAGCCCAATCCAGTCCATATACCCACATCCCACATCCTGGAGATCCATCCTAATATTATCCACCCATCTACATCTAGGTCTCCCCAGTGGTCTCCTTCCCACCGGTTTCCCCACCAAGACCCTATACACCCGCCTCTCCTCACCCATACGCGCCACATGCCCAGCCCATCTCATTCTTCCCGATTTTATCACCCGCACAATATTTTAATATATTACATTAACATTTAATATAAATGAGGTGTCGTCATTTTAAGGCTTTGTAAATTCAATCTTTTCAGTCAAAGTCTGAAGATGGCGTCTAGGAGCCGAAACATGAAGCTGTGTTCTCTTAAATTTTCATTTAGCAAAGCTGTGTTAGACTACATAACATCGTTCCATTAATTATTACACATATCACAATTAAAACTAATGGGATTGCGCACGGATTTCTTATCTTTAGTAAAATCTAAAAATGAACCGCTCAATTCAACGATTATTTTCAATATTTTATGTCCAATTATTTTAATCCATATTTCTTAGTTGAGTAAATATTGATACCGAAGTTAACTCTATAAAACTTTCATGGTAAGTGTGTTATTCTTGCCTTTATGGAACGTTTTAATCCTGGTCTCTAAGGAAAGGCCATGAAGCCTGACCAGGAGAGAAGCGTTCTGTGTTCATTCTATTACAGGCCAAAGGTCAGTTGATTTAAGAGCGTGTTTCCTCGGATCTAACATCAATTTCCAGAGAGTTGGACGAGCAAATTGTATTCCAAAACTTAATTTTCTTTTACTGTGTGCAAACAAGAAGCAAACGTTTCGTCCAGCAATCTATTATGCTGCACATAATAAAAGTGTAATGGAGCAACGCTGAGTGGAATTGGCTATATCATGAAGTATTCTCAGAACTGCTAGGCAAGAGATGAAAAGCATATAAACTCTAAGCTATGCAACGTAATTTATTCTCGTTACCACTACTTCGAAATGTCGTTTGCTGCTTTTTGTTAGACTAATGTCTGTCCCGTTTTAATATCTAGAAAAACATGGATATTTGTTCGCCTTCATGAAATGTCTGTTACAATAAGACTTCATTATTTGTAGAATGGGCACTTGAGCCTATACGGGGCGTACGTGCAGAGTAATTGAAGGTATGTTCAGTGCCCTAGATAGGGTGATTGTAATCCTGTACGGGAATGTTGCTCAGTCAGAGCTGCCGCAGTTAGAAGAGAAAGTTGGAATTTCCCCTTTTTCGTAGATGTGATGGGGCCAAAATAGATCAGATTTTTCTGTACAGTCCACATACTGCTCTCGCAATTACTTCAGTGTGTACCTCAACCAAATTTAGTCACCCTGAATGTTGAGGCAGTAGGCTACGTTACTCCGAAACACTGTGACACCAGCATATATACTGCATGCGTTTTAACGGCCATCACTTAAACAGAATCCACTGATGAAAATGTGGAAACTTTATTCTATGAGGAACTGATAGGCTCCAAACACTCAAGCTCGATGAGAATTATTTTTGGTCCCTTCACTGCTATTTATTCAAAACGTTTGCCTCTACACTCCGTATTAGGGGGAAGTCTTCTCCTTCCAAATTCTGAGAAAGCAGAGTCATAGCGAGAGGTTTGCCGTTTAACATGTGTTTTAGAAACCTCCAGAGTCAATATAAGAATTAAGTGGTGTTAAAATTAGAGTTTTATGATAATTGGGGGGTGTAAATTGTGACACACACTAGATGACAACCAGGACACACGATTAATATTTAGTGTCTTGTACGGCACTGCGTAATACACGTTACGCAGCGCCGAACGCAAACTTGACAGTGAAAAACCTCAGAAGCCTGCGGATACTCGGTATGGCGGTCGAAATTCAAACCCACTACCTCCCGAACACAAAATAGCAGCATTACCGCTTGAACCTTCTCGCCCGGTCCCTGAGATGAATATGTTGCCGTAATTTATTGGGACGTCACGGGAGATGTTTACTCTAATAATAGGTGGCAGTAAATGATATTGTTGGCTATGGTGTAGCATTCCCTGAAGACCAGTAGATGACAGTATGCAGTTCAACCTAACACACCGCTCCTGCACAGCTCTCCCGTGTCCCTGCTGACAAGTTATTTACAGCATCGCACAATGCAGCATTCAATAGAAAATTATTACAACGTAGAAAAACTTAACAGTTTTATATAAAATTTACATATTAAAAACTAAAGCATAGAACGTGGACATATTTCGACATTTCTGTCGTTCTCTGGCCACCAACATTTGGTCCATCAATGTGCAAGAACAGCTTTCTGCACCCACCAGACCATTTCGTTGTTTGTAAAATTGTTTCCTTTTGCAATTGACTTCCCAATTGCCTTTAATAATATATAACTAACTACATTGCAAATCACATACCCACTCATTCACAGGTGATATAAGTCATAACAAATAGACCATTTTATTTTGCATGCTTTTGCAGATCGGTAGTCGTGGCTGGCAAAATTCACCTTAAACGTTATTGGTTGCAAAATGGGAAACCTCACTGAAAACGCCCAGCAGCTCAAACTGCAATCACTCTTCGCCTTCAAAAAATACAAGGAAAATGTATTACGTCAATTTGTCTTGGAACATAGTGTGTAAAACTGTAGGTAAAAGCTGAATGGGTGCAATTTACATGGTCGTTGTTGTTCTCTTTCTGTTCTCTTCTCGATGTTTGGTCTTATTTCATTTGTCCAGACATATTAATTAATTTGTGCTAAGCTGGTGTATTGTGTTTGTCATGTCGTTCGACGGGCAGTTTCACTGTGGCAGTGTAAATTCAGCATGAATTTTCCCAAGTTACAATATAGGTCATCAGTCAAGGTGTTTGTGGAAAGCCTTTGTAATATTTATAGATGACAGTTTCTGTATATCGAGTTACAATGTGTCAAACACCACATACTCTATTTGACAACAGTTGATGTTAATTTGTTGTTATGTTATTTGCCTGGTGGGAAAACCTAAACGATTTGTTTACTGCTGTATTTATGGTGAATACCTTAACAATGAAGCTCTTGAAGGATCTGGAGACTTCAAAGTAGGAAAAGTAATTCGCACTGTGAAATAATAAAAATGGCTTTGTGACACTGGCTAAGGAATAAGCGGTGCAACAGGGCATGATTGATGGACTATTCGAAATTAGAAGATCCTGTGGAAAGGAAACGGATGTGGAAGGTATCAAGGTAATGAGAATCTCAAGGTAACAATTCCCAGTACAGATTATGACAGATCAAAAATAACTGGAGAATGTGGAATATTTCAACCATGATGACAAACTTTGCAAGATGAACATGTGAAATTAAATCCGGAATTGCCATGGAAAAAGAGGCATTAAACAAGAAGGCTCTTTTCACCAGCAAATTAGACTTAAATTTAAGGAAGGAACTAGTTAAGTGCTACATTTGGAGCATAGCTTTGTATGGTGGTGAAACTTGGACACGTTGGGAAGTGGATCAGAAATACCTGGAATGTTTCGAAATATGGTGCTGGAGATGAACGGAGAAAATCAGTCGGACAGATCGTGTGAGAAATGAAGTAATGCAATGAGTCAAGGAGGAGAGGAATATCCCCCTTACACTAAATAGAAGGGAGACTAACTGGATTGGTCACATTTTGCGTAGGAACTGCCTTCTAAAACACATTATTGAAAGAAGTGGCAGAAATACGAGGAAGAAGACGGAAGCAGCTACTGCATGACCTTAAGGAAGAAAAAGGATACTGGAAGTTTAAAGAAAAATTTCTATATCGCGCCCTCTAGAGAACTCAGTTTTGAAGAGGCCATGGACCTGTCATAAGGCAGACTACAGAATTACATACGTGGTAGAGGCGGAATTTGGAGGTGACGTCTTCAAACACCTCACTATAAGTAACTCATAGTGTATGGTCCGTACGGAGAAGCTGATTTTCATTCATAAGATGAAGAATCCTTGTTCGTTACGAATGTCAATTGCCTTGTCCACAAGAGCTCGTTACTGGACCACCTGAAACCTTCTCTTCTATATATATTTTAATATTATCCTTACCGTGTGTATTATTCTTTTGTAATGAAATGATAAAGCACACAAGTAAAGCATTTTTGTTCCCCCACACAAGAACGAAAGAGTATGAATGCCGTATTTGGTGTACTATTTACGCTAGCGGCTGGGCGCCGATACAGCGCCAAAATACACTGTCTACTGCAAAACGTTTAGACGAGCTGTGGGCCCACCCACCTTCCTCTTCGTAGCGGAGGCTTTTCCTTCGGAGGTAAAAATGTCCTGGGCGCGAGGCTGGCTTCACAATTGCACCAAGAGCCGAGGTTCTCGAATGAGTGAGTCGAACAATATCATCACTCCTCCTGTGCCTGTACAGCAGTGATACTTGTACATCACTTGTACATCACACAAGCACCACGCATGTAAGAAATATTGGATCTAATAATAGGTTTGAAAAACGTCAAATTATAGTGGTTATGTATATGCAAGTGGTTTGTGCTGTATGTGGGCACGTTGTAATGCCGTTGCCTAAAAAACAGTAGCCATACGTTGGAATAACTTGCCTGAAATGGTTGACCTGTAGCCCATTCAGTCCGAAAACTCAGCATTAAAAATGAGCGTGAATTATGTTAAGCTTTAATGCTTACAATTTCAATTCCTTCAATTTCATATCTAATTGAAGAAGAAAACTCTACTTATTCAATACCTGCAAAAATTAGCTTTTGTTTGTAAAATGTATTTTCAGTGAACCTTCTGACTCCCTTGCAAAAAAAAGGAACGAAACAACAATTAAATTTGCCAACCTCATACAGAAGAAACTTTTTCATTGGCTAACAATAATTATTCTGATAACATTACACACCTTTTCTGCAGCTTGAAAGGTCACTCGTGTTAGTAATTTATACAAAACAGTCCACTAGTTCATCCAGTAAAAATCAGATAAACACAGTGCACAACCTTAAACGTATGTTGGCAGGTTCTATTCTAATATTATCTCATCATATTTCCTCACCTTTTCTGTGCCATCCACACGGGCCTAATACGTATCCTGCCAATCTCATTCTCTTTTGTTTGATAACACTAATAATATTTGGTGAACACTATAATTAATGAAACAACTCCTCTTAGAACTTTGCCCGTCTTTGTTTATTTTTTCTCTGTTACATCTGTGATGGAAATGTAGACCACACACACTTCTCTTGGTATGTCAGGAGACCAGAAACAAGATTTTAAATTGTACCTTGCGCAACACACTGTCGAAACAGGCTTTGGTAGTGTTTCTAAGTAATATATATGTTAATAATTAATAATTAATAGTGTTAATTTTATCCTGTATTTATGTACAGCTCAGAATCAAAAATAAAAAATCTCAGAAATATCAGTAAATTCTTCAACGTTATGAGCAATTTGAGGTTTTTACAGCCTTCATGTTGAGGAATGAAGTGTTCTGGGTTGGGTCTCTGAGTAGAAAATTTGCTGAATAATAACAATTCGAAAGACCGTTGGAACTGTCTGACCGCAGTACTCGGGGTAACAACCCGAAGACGCAGATTTGTATGCAGATTACACCTTCTACCTTCCAGGGGACAAATGTCTACCTAGTCATCGACATGAGAGCCTCAGAACTCGAGGAATTTGAACTCATTATTTTGCCAAGTAGTACTTTTTTTAGTTACTTTCAAATGTGGTGTGTTAAAAAACGTAAAGTAATCCCGTTACTGGCCCGGTTTGGCCCAGAGGGTGGGTAGAACTATAGCTCTACTCTTCCACGACCGCAGCACTAGAAGGGGGTGAGTGGTCAGCAGCACGCACCGGCCGCACTTTACTCCTGGGAAAGACCCGGTACCCATTTTACAGGAGGATGCGTGGGCCCCAGGTTCGGTCTGGAAGGGCGGAAAATCTCGTCCCCACCGGCATTCAATTCCGGATCTTCCAGCTCGTAGTCAGTCGTTATACCGACTGAGCTACCTGGCCCATAATGTGATGTGTTATGCAGTATAAATGTCATAACGCACAGGGGAATGTGTGCACCTCTAGTCTGTTTCCATCACAAACACACGAATTGTGTTCTACACTTCTTCTTGAAAAGTTTTCTATGTGACTAAGCCAGCCTCTGAAGTACAAGTTCGTAATTCTGTTGCAACGATTGAAGATTAACTTTAAATAGAGATTATTTCCTTATCGCAAATATCAGGTAAAACTACAAGTGAAATAACGAAATATTTTTTTCTTCCGCACTTATTCTAATTTGTGTAGATGATGAACAACGTGACATGGCCTTAAAAATTCTTGGTTCTACCTTGTTGTAAAATGTTGTTACAGATGCTATCTAGAAGCTAACAGCTTTGCCGGCTGCATACCTATTATTCATGCACGTTACCTTGTCCTGGAAGCAACGAGATGAATGCCAGGCGAGGGTGGAGTTGAAAATTGTGCATAAGTATTCGGGAGAAACGTAAAATAGGAAGCCGTGTGTTTAACAGTTGGGATTTCGTTTTTTTTTCCGGAACCAAACAGCCGCTTCTTATATACATGAGGCCAAAAGCTAAGTAAAGTGCAGATCAAATAACCGACCAGTATGTGACGCTCTGGCGGACATGTTGGAGACTTAGTGATCCACTTCGCTAACTTTCCATTTCAGTTCTACGTATCAGTTTCCGTAGGTGGAAGACGTGGAGCCCTGTGTCTCTCATCAGTCTTCATTACATGTCACTCTGAGATGTTGCTTGATGCGGCTGTCTCAAATTCGAAATGTGCGAACACCTAATCCCATGCGTAAACACAAAACTCTTTGACCTTTTTCGTGTATTATAGCAATCTATAATATGACTTGGAAATGGAGTTAGGAGTCTTACGAGAGCAAACAATTACGTACAAAGAAATCTGATGACGCTCTATCTCTTCAGGTGTTCCTATTTTCCATCGAGGTTGGCGGGATTTCACATTAATGATTATTCAGTTCCGTGATCTAATTTTCTCCGCGACTTCCACTGCCAGTAAATGCACTTTCTAAAAGGTTTTTTTAGATCTCTTTGTTTAAGCGTTATTATGAGAAATATCCATTTCGATTAATCCTTAGGCTTTGCAGTTAAGTCGCTCACCTGATTTGACAAGGCTACGCCATTTGGTTGATTGGTTATAACCAATAATTACTGATGCGCTTCGCGTATAGACAATCATTATATACAGCTGTTGTGCCTTGCAGTTAAGAAAAATTGTTTAAATTACCTACGGTAACGTGTGTTTTGAAACTTTTTTTGACTCTCTTCTAACCAACTCTTGTTTTAATTTTCAAAGTGCCTTTATTATGTATAGTATGTGAATGGGGGTGCCGGTCCCAGTGGCCGCGCGTTCTAAGGCGTAGGTCTGCCGTCGCTCGCCTGCTGAGATAGTGGGTTCGAATCCCACTGGGGGCATGGATGTTTGTCTGTTGTGAATGTTGTGTGTTGTCAGGTAGAGGTCTCTGCGACTAGATGATCACTCGTCCATAGGAGTCCTACCGACTGTGATGCGTCTATGTGTGTGATCTAGAATCCTCAAGAATGAGGAGCCCATGGCCCGCGTTGGGCCGCAGCGCCACAGGAAAATAAATGCGAATGGGGGCATGTGACAAATGTGAGAGATAATAGAATGACATCAAATGTTTGATGAAGAAATCTGAAAGAAAGAGACATTTGGATGACTGGAGCCTAGACGAGAAGGGAGTATGAAAATACATCCCAAATAAATAGAATGGGAGTAGGTGGATTTGATTGATCTGTCCCATGATAAAAAGAAGAGGCGGGCTCTTGTAAATACGATAATGAATCTCCTGGATCCAGAAAATGCAAAGAATTTCTTGACTATCTGTGGAACTGCAATTGACTTCTGAACACGAATTTGCTCCATGGAGTTAATTAGCTTGTATAATTGTATGTATGTGTGTATGTTTGTATGTGTTTGTGTATGTACGCGTGTATGTATGTAAGTATGTATGTGTTTATGCATGTATGTATGTATGATATTATGTACGTGTATGTATGTATGTATGTATGTGTTTATGTATGTATGAATGTATGTACTTGTTTATGTATGTATGTATTATGTATGTATATGTGTGTATGTAGGCATGCATGTATGTATGTATGTACGTATATATATATATGCATGTATGTATGCATTATGTACATGTGTGTGTATGTATTATGTATATATGTATGTGTGTATGTATATATGTATGAATGTATGTATTTATGTATGTATGTATGTGTCTGTATGCATGTGTGTGTATGCATGTATTATGTATGTGTGTGTATGTATGCATGTATGTATGTGTGTATGTAGTGTGTATGTATGTATGTATGCATGTATGTATGTACGTATGTATGTGTGTATGTATTATGTGTGTGTATGTATATATATATGTATGTGTATATAGTATGTATGTGTGTGTATGTAGTATGAATGTATGTATGTATGTATGCATGTATGTATGTGTGTATGTATTATGTGTGTGTGTGTGTGTGCATGTATATATGTATGTATGTAAGTGTATATAGTATGTATGTGTGTGTATGTAGTATGTATGTATGTATGTATGCATGTATGTATGTGTATGTAGTATGTATGTACGCATGTATGTATGTATGTATGTACGTGTGGATGTATGTATGTGTTTATGCATTGTGTACATATGTGTGTATTATGTGTGTATGTATGTATGCATGTATGTATATATTATGTATGTATGTGTATATGTATTATGTATGTGTGTATGTATGTATGTATGTATGTGTGTATGTAGTATGTATATATGCATGTATGTATATATTGTGTACATATGTATTTATGAATGTATGTATATATTATGTATGTATGTGTGTATGTATGTAAGTAGTATTTATTTATGTATTGGTATGCAGGTATGAATGCGTTTGCTGTTTGTTTTGTCTTTTCTTTTGTGCCTTGAGCCCAGTACAGCCCAGTACAGTACAGCACAGCACAGCACAGCACAGCACCTTTCATTTTCTATGCTGCGCTATGCCAGATGCGGCAGCAACCAGGACGTGGTCTCTGCGAGGCGCATAACGATGTTGTCTGTTGAAGAGCAGCTTGCTGCTGGATTCAGCGGTTACGTACTTACACATTCAGGCCTCCCATCAGCCAGCTCTCCGCATTGAGTATTTACCACCTTTAAACATGTCACTAATTTTACTGTTATTATTCTACCATCTGAACACTAGGGAAGCCTTAGCTGCTAATTAATGAATTAACTATACATACTGAACCTGTTTCAGTAATGTGACTTCGCTCATAAAAGTGAATCACAAGCACATAAGCCGTTGAAATAACCGGCAAAGTGTAAATATAAGCCTCTGTCACCTGAAACAGAACTTGATTTTCTCACAACTACTTGATGGTTGTGACGTCTAATACCAGTGTTCTGCGCAGTGTCACATCCTACGAGGCATAGCTCTTGCTTGCGACATTAATGAGCTAGGATGTCTTGTAACTCCTGACCTCGCGCTCTAAAAGATTATGGCAGGAGTTTGTGTTACATTCCATAGAGCTTCAATAAAATTGGAGTAGGATGCAGCGTTAATTTTTAATTTTTGATTAATCTATTTTTAAATTCTTACGTCTGACATTAACTTCATCTCCCTTCTTATTTCGTGATCACAAACAATTCTTCTCAGGTAATTAAGGGCATGGCATTCTGTACAGGCAGACTACTGTGACAGTACGCTTATTCATAAAAGTCCTTCACAAATGTTATTTTTCACTCTAGATTTTAAGAATTTATATTTTAAAATTTCCCTGTTATTAAGTTTCTCTAAGGCACGCTACAAATAAGATAGCAAAGAAGAAAACTTTTCGCACTCCCGATTATTGCAGCTTATTATCTTGCACAAAAGATTAAAATTCGCTTTCCATCTTTCGTAAGGTGTGGGAGCTTCATAGGTGGTATATTGCAAATAAAATTACATTCAACTATATTATTATTATTATTATTACTGTCTCACTGGCATAGATCCAGAGGGACAAAGGAAGGATGTCCTCATAAATAATAGGGGTGACAGGTCTTGAAACTCCTGCGTTTCCGTCTACAGAACTTCTCGTTGTGGGATGGGTCAGCAAGCCCAAAGTGCTTGTTGCTATGGAAGTTGATTACGTGATTATTAAAACTAGCAATCCTGTGAACAGAATGACTCGACGACTGGTCTTCAACATCGTGCAGTCTTACGTCAGCTGACTTTGTATGAACGGTCATGTCAATGCACACACCATATTATAAATACGCTAGCTTGTGAGTGTGTGTTTTAATTAAATAATTATAATATATTAATAACGAGATCTTCGCTCTACTGATATGTTACACAGCTTAGATGGTAGTTACGACGTTTTGGGGCCAACCTGTCTATCCCATCGTCAAGGTTCAAGCAGTGACCTATAGATGGTCCCGAAACTTCTGGTGTTAACTACCAGTCTACGCTGCGTAACATCCCGGAAGAGCTAAGATCTCATTTATACCGCGGGGGAGGCTTCAAGTCACGCATGTATTATTAACAAAAATTTAGCCTTGTATTTTTGATCTGAGTGTGTTGAGAGTGATGTTATGAGTCAGGCGCCTACTGATGTTTGACGCCAAGTATTCTAATTAAAGGTGACCGATCATTCAGGGGAATGTTTCCAAGGTTTCAGTCTATAAAAATGGAATCGAAGAGAGAAATGGAGGCAGCAGTTTCCTATGAACTTTTGGTGCGTTTCTGTCAGACTACACACAGTCACATTCCGGAAGTAAATAATTATCAGGTGTACGTTTTACTTGGAAGACCGTTAGGGGACCCATAATTTGCTTAATATTTCCATCTATTTATATATTACGCAAACTTTGTCTTTCCACGTCACGATATGTAATCCAAGTATGCGAGAGCAGGAATTGTATTTGTAGATTGCTTTTTATTTCTCCGATATCAAAGGTCTTTATATTTTGTAAAATGTTTCATAGTCCTTTATTTGTTAATATGTTTCCCAATTTTACTGTTACTGGCGATTTAATATTTCTCGTGCTGGCATTTTGAAACATTTTCGGACATCCTCCATTTCGCCTCAGAAATGTCGCTTCGTTTGACCGAATGCCTTATTAAATTGGTTATCATTACTGTTTCGCCTTCTGTAGATCTCCGAGTTCGTTGTCTGAAATGGAGGTTGACTGTCCTCAGGCCCATGTGCATTCTATTAAGGCCTCCATTCCGATTCCACAGTATTAGCTAGGGATACCATTGTCATTCTTTTACACTTTCTGTCACTAACAGTTCTCGTTAAATTAGCCTCTATGCACCATAAGTAGTGGAGAGAGATTTTTAAATCAACATAAATCAAGAATATTACTAGCCACTTAAACATATAATTATTATATACCACTAGCTGTGTGGGCCAGATAGCGTAGTCGGTATAGCGACTTGCTACGGGCTGGACAGTCCGGGGATCGAATCCCTTTGGGGGCGAGACTTTCCACACCTGTCCAGACCGACCCTGGAGCCCACCCAGCCTCCTGTACAATGGGTACCGGGTCTTTTCCGGGGGTAAAAAGCGGCCGGGGCGTGACGCTGACCCCTCACCCCCTTCGAGTGCCATGGCCAAGAAAGAGTAGAGCTGTACCTCTACTCCTCCTATGGGCCATACATCCTGTACACAGCCTCAGTGCCTGTACAATGGTGCATTTTACCTTTACTTTTACTTTTACCACTACCTATAACATTTTCCAACTCTAAATTTTACCAGGAGACAGTATATGTATGCAGAAGTGTTCCGTATCTATACATAAGTGTTCGGTATGATTTTAGGAACAAACGTCTACAAATTAATTACAGACTGCGTGAGCGACCATCAATAATTATTGGAGAGACAATAATAGGCACAAATATTTAAACATACGCCTTTATAAGTTGGGCAACTCAAAAAGTTTCCTTCGCACCTCATGCTAGTTCAGTGTCTGCTCCAATTTTTGCCCTTCCCACGTCAAGCCAATATTCGACTTTGTGCCAGATATTTCCATTGAATCCACAATATATAAATAACCAAAAAATACACTTGAAAATTTATGGCATATTTATTCACCAAATTCTCACCAACACTGAAGTGCATTTTGTTGGTTATTTATGTATTATGGATCTGATTAATGCACGGAAGGTGGTACATATTAAAATATTTCCAATCAAATCTGTTTATTTGTTGTAATCGCTGTTCATTTTCGATTCCTCAATGTGTTAAGATTTATACGCAATGGGGGTTCATGTTTAAATGGGGCGAGGAGGAGGACGTTTTCCCACAACTTGGCCGACTCGTCTATTTAAGACGATTGTCACCGTATTGTACGTATATGGTGGTACTTAGTGTTAAAAAAAAATATTTTTTCTTCTAGCAGCCACACATTCAACATGTCGCGGTCTGTAAGACAGTGAATCGTTTGTCACGAATTCGAGTATTGTTCTGATGAGTACAGGGCAACAAATGGAACAATAATGATCACGTGCCCTAACTAAAAATAAACGTTTTGATATGCTCTTTACATCAGCGTGCCCTTTGCTTTTAGTACATATTTGTTTCTCGCGCATACATTTTTGTAACCCCGCACGTCATTTGAATCAGTCCGCATTATTTCCCCAATCATCCTGAACGAATTGATGTTCGTAATGGAAGTGTGTTGGGAACAGAATATGTAAATATCACTTACATGAATTATAGGCATTAATAAAGACAAAATGTACGTTTGCTCTTTTCCGTTTGGAAATACAGATATATTCATTTGGCAATTTCGCTTTAAATTGAGTACAATCACAGCAAGGTTTTTTTTTTGGCCAACGCTTTTTACAATTAGACAACATTTTGGGGTAAAAATTCGCTTTTTTTTCCGAGTTGCCACTAGTTATTTGTTATCCTCAGAAGAGTGTCATGACAGTAGAAATTTACGTGCACTGCGAGTGTGTTTTTCGTACTAAGGAACGCAAACTTCCAACTTCTACCGCAAACACTCAATGCTTGTTTGATTTCCCTGTTGATTCAACTGTGGCAGAGACGATGGAGTTAGTAAATATTGTGGTTTCTAGTTTCATCAAACTGTCTAGTTTCTTTATGTAACATGCACCGGAAAGCTAAGCAATAATTTTTCAAATAACTGTATTTTTAATAGAATATTGAAAGTAAACTTGCCAAGAGATGCTTCTGTATTATTCAGCATCCTTTCCCAGTGCATGTGGAACGGAAGGGAAAGAAATTGAGGATGAAACGTGAAATAAAGCATTAGTCGGTATGGTAAAGAAGCAGTACAGAAGAAAGGAGGAAATGAATTGAATACACCAGGATATGAGGCCGCAGTGCCATATTGTCGCATAAATCCTTTATTTTTTTCAATGCGGATGTAAACAACTCGATGTATGTACTACTTCCTCTGTCGTTTGGTCTGCTAGATGTTTATATTCAGATCTCAGAAGGATGGAAATTCATTTCAAGGATGATTAAGAAAGTGCTTCATATGCGTGGTGGGTTGAACCACTCAAGATGCTTACTGTAATCCAACTTACTTTCAGCCTATTGACGTAACCAGTCTGTGGATTAGGCCGTAATGTAGTCCGCTACATTCCCCTTTATGCGAGGGCTTCTTCTACAGCTTAACAACGTCTCTCCTTTCTGATGGTTTGGTATTACACGAAACTGTTTGGATTTTATTTCATTCCCATGTTTTTAGTCCAGTGATTTCTACAATCAACAACACTATCAACTCTCATTAAGCCTTGATTGTGGCTCGGTATTAAGGTTCATCCTGGTTTAGAGGTTTTGCACATTTTAACAGTGGACTGTTGTCAGGCAGTTTAGAGTAACCCTATGCTTACTGTAATATCTTTAGTGACAAAGATGGAGCCAAAAAATTCTTCCGCAATATTTGCATTGAGACTCACTGTCGTACGGTTCAGAACTCCCAAATCAGGAACAACCTTGAAGATCCTGTTCTTCTGAAACTTGGCGCAATGTCGCTGAACGAGCAGTTACCTTCGTTTCGATGGAACTTATTTCCTTCTTCTTCAAGGTCAACCAATCAATGAATAAATTTCTGTGACTGTTTTACTCTGAGTGTATGTCACTGGGTGATTATTACCGACGTTTCGGAGAATCCTAATGCCTTCAAAGGTCCTGAAGTAACATTCGCCCAGTTACACAACATCATAGACCCAGAAGAAGTGGATCGCTAGCAGCACCGCTGTAAAACCACGAATCGAACAAAATCAACGTTAAAAAAAATTACGTTCGCTAATACTAACCTGCATACCGTCATATTTTAAGCTTCATGAATATCTCAACTGCTGTTGTCATCATAGATGGAAATTAGTAATGCTAACGACAGGAATAACATCTTTAACCTTTCTTGTCTGGTTAAAATGTCATTGGTAAGTAGTGAAAATGTGTCTTCATGTCTTTGCTACGGATCATTTCTGATCCTTCGAATTCATCCTTCTCTTTTAATGTGATTAATTCCACGTCCTGATTCATTTCTCTACATTTGTTCTTATCCTTTACATATTTAATCAACAGTTTACTCACCAATATCCGACTGCCTCGTTTATCTTCGCATCGATATTAGTGTAATTAAGCTATATTACTGTAATGTAGAGTGCCTTATTACTCACAAGTGTGCAGTAGCACGTAGGCCCTCTTGTTTATTTATAAGATTACAATTAATCGGCTTCGATTTTTCAGACTAATAGGCTGTACACCATTTTCCTCATTTCTGTAAGCTATTTTGATTAGCGTCTCGTACTCTACCATAATGGCGCTGTCTGCAGAATCTATGGTTAAAGTCTCAGAAGAAGAATCGAAGCGAAGGAACTGTAGTTGTCGTAGTGCGTCTTCAAGCAACTGATGAGTAGCTATGCCTGTTAGTCAGTCTCTTCGCCTAGCAATGCTCATCTGATTACATACGGCACAACGGCATTCAGAAGACCAATAACATACATGTGGGAAAAGAAATACATTAGGAAAGCAACATCAGTGGGAGAATTTTTCTCTCTTTAGTGGCATGTAACGCACTGCTCGAAGAAAAGTCAGGAGTAAATTTTTCCAAATTACCACCATCCATCAGTATTTTTGGCGGTCCTAAGATTTCGTGTCCAGTGTTTCATAATCAGTGTAGTTGAAAAAGTGACGTTATGTCAGGTAACATTAATTTTTTCCCATTGGTCTACTCTTAAACACCGAAATAGAAAAATAATATTTGTTCCAGTTGCAATAATCCTTTTTCAACAATATTTAATGCCGGCGCCTTAGAAGTTAAGAGTTTTGACCTACGTTCCTTTTGTGAAATGTCCTTTTATAAATTACTCAGAGGAATTTTGATCGAATTGTGATTCGTGGAAATACACTAAGTTTAGATAGAGTTCAATTTCGTACATATGTCTGCAGGAAGTATTTATACACCTGATTAAAGAACTGAATATAATATTTTTTAAAAAATAAATGCTCTTATGCACAATTGCATGTTGCAAAATGCGCTTGTCATTCAGATCTGTGTTTTTTAGTTAACATAGTTTTCGGTACGATACATATTTACGAAAATACAAGAAAAATAATTTATGGCTGTAGTAGTGTAATATATGCGGGGTTTATATATAAATACCGCAGTTTCTTCTATCTGCAATAATACGTTTGTGTTTTAAGAAAGTAACTTTGGGCTCCGTAATACATACAGAACCGCCGATAGCATGTATAATTTGTCACGAATTTCTTGTGAACATGGCATCAGTTCTTCTTTTTAAGCGTGTGCCCTTTGTAATAATACGCCTGTATATTATTACATGATGTGAAACATCCTGTGAACACAATCTGTTTTAAAACTTGGCAAACCTTGCTTTATGTTACTGAGTCTAGTGGTCTACGTAGTGTTCTGCAAGATAACCACTCAGACGTTAAAGAAAAGGAAATATTCTCCGTTGAACACAGGGAGTAACAATCCGGAAAACTCCATCATTATATATCATTCTATAAAAATATATCACCAAAACAACAAAGCCATAAGGGGATGTCTCACGTCAACAACACATCAACACATGAAAATAGTACAAACGCAAAGAAGCATAATTTTCTGTAAGCACCTGCACGCTTTTGTGTGTAGTATATGGTTACAGATTATGGTACAATCCTGTAAGTATTACGTGTATCTGTGCCCTATTCATAGAAATGTTATCAACCTTTTAAAGCCTACTGGTTACCTGATGCACCATGAGGTTTAACATTCAAAACCTGTACGCTCTGCCCGCACTGTATTTATGTGTTTGTACTCGTACTTATCTGCGAACAAACTTGTGCCACTTACAACATAAATTGGTTTTTATAACCGAGATGAAAAGTGTTTACTGCGCGGTACGGAATGGGTCATTAAATAAAAGAGTCTGCGCTTCGTTTTTAGAGGGTTAAGACAATTTATGTAACATATACGGGTTTCGAAACTGGTCTAAAGAACGAACCCTGTTGGGTGGTTAATGGGCACAACATTCGAAGCACCTGCACTTGTTGCGAGGTTGGAGCTTTACTTAGCAGTGCAGCGGATGAGTTTGCTGTCCAGATACACGACACTGCGTTACAGGTGATCGAATCCCGAATTACTGCCTCAATTGTAAAACATTATCAGGTCCTTCCGACCCTTGAACGCGACGGAATCCGATTACGTCTTACGACAGTGTCATGTACCAGAAAAATGGAGTATTCAGACCTCTTCATATGGAATTAAAGTGGAACTGAAAATAAACCCCAATTTATCCTAAATTTTGGCATTACAATTTTTGCATAACTTACTTACTCCATGGTGCAGAGTCCTTCTTGCGAAGCTAACTGGTTTGCAGCTAATCAAGAAATTCCCCGCATTTCAAGGAACCCGAAGGTTCATTACCGCACTCACAAGCGTCCGCCACCTGTCTCTATCGTGGGCCAGCCCAATGCAGTCCATATACCTACATCCCACCTCCTGGAGATCCGTCCTAATATTATCCACCCATCTACGCCTAGGTCTCCCCAGTGGTCTCCTTCCCTCCGGTTTCCCCAGCAAGAACCTATACACCCCCCCCCTCTCCTCACCCATAAGCGTCACATGCCCAACCCATCCCATTACAAGAACCACAACACAATTGTACTTGAAATAAATGCTGGCATTTCCTGTAGAACATGTCACTGGCTCAGGAGAGCCATAAACGTCCTTCGCACTTTGTGTAATACTGAAATAGCCATAATTTGTCAGTTGCCTCTAACAGAATTCTTCCTCGGTTTTTTACCCCAGTATTTTATATTTTCAAATACCATACAAAATATATTTCCTACATATACTTAAGAAATTATACATGAAAATTTTAAAGCAGTGTCTTAATGTGATTACCACACAAACTGTTCTGTAAGCTTAGTGTTACTTTAGTTCCTAGCCACAAACCTGCTTAGTCATCAGCTAAAAAGCGCATCGATTTGTCCCCAGAGGTGCAGGCCCCGGACAATAACCGATATGGCGCCACTAACTTCGCTGTTTGCGGGAGCGTTCAGGGAGTTTCATTCCCGACACAGCACCTCCGAAACCTCCCTCAAAGCACATCAAACACACCTAAATTGTTGGAAGCATCTGCATTACAAAAACATTCACTTTAGAGTACGTATTCGAGTTTGCTTTGCATTTTCACTTCAAGTTCGACGGAACCCCCTCCCCTCCCCGCCGGACACACACACACACACAGCCCACGTTCAGTAATTTCTAATAGTATCAAAATCTTAAGACTTAAAATTATTCAGCAGACAGCTGATAAGATATTTAACTGAATTTCTCGGTAAAGAGGTAAGGGCGTACATCGTGTAACAGGGATGTCAGGTTCAAATCTAGGCTGGGACACAGGTTATATTTACAGGAACTTTGTGACTTTCCTCAGTCCCTTCAGGCGCATGCGTAAATTGTATAGCAATTAGATCAAGTCTGCTTCTTTCCATGTCTGTCCATTTTATTAATCATCCTAACGTTCCGTAATATATAATCGCAGAAAATGGAAGGACAAAGATGATATACAAAGATGCTTCTTGAGATGCGTGATACAAAAGAGTGTAATAGTAAAATGGTATTAGAATAGATTTAGTAAAGATTTGTTCTATTTGAATTGAACATAAGGACGGTCTTTGGCGAAAACGATAATTAATTTTGTTGTTCGGTAAATTATTTGAAAGCGTAGGTATTTAGGAAATGTGTTTTTTACAGTTTTACAAAACCTCGTATGCCTTGTTTTTCATGCACTTCTGATACATATGTCACTTCAAAATAATTATTTCTTTTTCGCATAGCTGCCACAAAATGCGTGCTGTAATCGGCGTATTGCTGTGCCTTGCAAAAAGAGTCTCTTTGGAAGAGGTGAACAAGGATTATGGTTGTTCTTTCGTAGGATATCACAGTGAAACAGTTGAATTTGGCTTAAACTTTTCTATTGTTTTTCATTATTTATTCTCAGCCTAAAATAATTTACAAGGGACGATATTTAAGTACAAGTGCAACTGTTCACGCTACCCAAAACACAAGCTGTCTTTCCTTCTAGATCATTATGTTACGAAACACAGAAAAAGCCCCAGGATTTAAGTGGTAACGGGAAATTACTAGTATTTCGTCCCACGTATAAATGAGCAGTTCATTTGAATATCAGCACGTCAGTCTAAACATCAGCAGAAGCATGAGTCAGTTTGCTCCGTACGAAACAAAAATACGTTACCCAAGTTTTTTATCTTAGTATTTAACCAAATTGATGCACAAAATTTGTTTAACAATAAGTTTTATTTCATGCCTCTATATGTTTCGAGCACATGTTCTCATCATCAGGAGGTAAAAATTTCATTACACAGCCTCTGGTATTATCACACCTATATGTGTGATGATACCAGAGGCTGTGTAATGCAATTTTGTCCTCCTGATGATGAGCACATGTGCTCGAAACATGTAGAGGCATGAAATTAATCTTATTGTAAAACAAATTTTGTGCATAAATTTGGTTAAATACTAAGATAAATATACTGAGATGCACGGTCAGCAAAACGTCAACATGTGTTACCCAAGGTTTAGACTTTACCACTCAACCAAATTTCACCATAATTTAATATTTTAGGAGGTGCAAATATACAGTCTGGCAAAACTTCCCATTATGGTTTGATTTTGTGTGTGTGTGTGTGTGTGTGTGTCTCGCTTTGGGTGTTTATTGAAATCTACTCTGTGCCTCGTAAACAGATAATATAACAACTAGACCGTCGAAGGCTGGAAGAATAGGATGTAACACCAATTGTGTGCTCTTATGACGGTTATATTCTAGCAGTGAATTTGAAACTCCGTCAAAGAATTTGGCGCCTTTCCTGTTCCGTCATTACGTCAACACTCCATTTCCCCATTGTGGGAAGTTTCAGATTTATAAAAAAGAGATTCTATAAGTTTTGTCAGTAACTAAACATTTCAAACTTAATCTCAGTGCTACGAAATTTATATATCTAAGTGTTTTTTCAGGAATTAAAAAGCTGTTGTGACGGAACTTTATTTTGTTGGCTATGACGTGTTAATTTGTAAATAATTTTTGTCGTTGCGAAGGACCTTCTCTACACCATGTTTAGGGTCTGAGTAGACCAGAAAAGGGCGCCATATATCCTGCTTCTATCCATGAAACGAAATGCTCGCCGCGGAAAGCTGCCCTCTGCCGTCAAAGTCGAGCAATTTCGTGACTTCAAAGTACCCGAAGATCCATTACTGTGTCCAAAGGAGCCTTTCACTGAACCCTGTGCTGAACCAGAATAATTTATTGCAAATCCCCATTCCCTGTTGAATTACAATCCGTTTTGGGAGTCTCCCCTCAACGCTTCTCTGTTCCAATCGTTGTACAGTTTTCCTTAAAAATATTTGGTGAATAAACACACACCCAATCTCCGCAATAATGATTTTTCTACAAAATGAAATCTAGGTGATTTTTCTGGTTTTAAAATACATCTACTGTTTCTTAGAAACAAATGTCTACGTTTGCATTAAGTAGGGTCTACACTGTTGTCACTCTAACATAGTGTCTCGCCGCATACTGCGCTGTCTACTACGGAATCAAATCACACTTTGAATCACACCTCAAGGCGATCCCACTGTATGGCACACAAGACACCGACACTGATTCAGCCGCGTATCCGTTCCGCTGTCCGCGCACAGAGCATGTCGCTGGACAGCAGTGTCGACACTAGGTGGCGCCACCGAGAGGTCGGTCTCAACACACAATCGGACACACCCGCTATAAATGCGTGCGTCGACACCTTTATTTCACGATTATGATCGGAAAAGAACCCCTCACAGGCCTATTCACTTGGTAGTAAGTTTGAACTCTATTTTGAGCAGCAAAAGTACGTAGAGTTTCTTGATTAATTTCTCATTTACACGACCTGCTACGTCATTAATTACCTCTCACTAGTAGCCTAGAAGTCAGTAGTGCGTGAGTGGTACTGCTGGTACCGTTCATTCATATGCTAATATTTTAGGCCACGCAGCAAATTAAGGCACGCGACGTATGTATATGAACGTCAAACTGGTTGACGCCACCCTCCTTTCTTGTCGTTAAAATTAGAAAATCTGCCTGCAAGGAAGAAAATAGTTGCTTAAATTAGAGAGACCAGTAAAGAAAGTGTCTCGAAGTACATGTAGATAAAGCTAAGTGAATTAACAGGGTACTGGATACGCAACAGAACGACTCAAGCTGTAAGGCTTCGGAACTTTAGAGAGGAGGTGCCAGATTCGATTCTAGGCCTGCATATCATCCCTTTATATTATTCTGTCTGTCTGTCTGTAGTTATTGGCAGCATGGAATCTATCGTAATAGATGAATTACTATTTGTATAACCCGCAATCATCGGACAATTAAAAGAAAATGCGAATGAAATGAAGCTGCAGGCTAAAGCTGTGCTTTAACCTGCAACCCGGACACTACTCCATCCTAACCGCACCTAACCTCCAACATAGAGCAAACCAAAAACAAAACGACCAATGTGGTAATCAACAATAGAGTCGCGAGATCCTGATGATGGGCATAGTAGTGCCCAAAACATGTTGAGCCTATAAGAAGTACAATAACATAATACGTGGCATCTAGTTGGTTTTTATTCTTCAGTTATTATAGAAAGCGTCGTTACAAGAGTCGTAACCTAATCATATGCCAAAGGTACAGGTAATGTCGATCCTGCACACACCACTGAGTTATTTAGAGGGTGTGGATTTACAACTGCACTCATTCTTAACCTGGAACTCGATGGAGTTGAGCGTTCAACCTCGTATCATGGCCGTCTTACATCTGGTGACCTATCGACTAGGAGTCTGGGTGAGCATCCGAGCCAGTCTGGAAATTTTGGAGACGAGATAAATCTTCCACCTCTGCTGGGATTTTAACCCCTGACGGTCCATTCCGTAGGAAATAACAAATCCATTATTTAACTAGAGCCGATAGGTATGTGTAACACTTAGTTTGACAGGGTTTAAAGTGTCTAGGATCAATATAGCACGTAGAAGTGGAGCTTATAGTGAAATCAGGAGGATACTGAAATCTGAAAAGGAAGAAAGAAAGAAAGAAAGAAAGAAAGAACCTTAAACTTTCTACCTCCAAAAAGTTAGAACGTCTGGATATATAAAAAAATCCGGTAATTTTGCCAAATATTTTTGTTATATGTGTTCTTTTACTTTGAGGAAAGTATATAAATTACAAAAGGCCTAAAAGAATCGCTTCGGATGAAAAGTTTCGCCCTAGAAAGAATAAAGCAAATATAAAATTTTTTGTGTCATATCGCTAGAAACTTCACGGATCTTACACATCATTTAGCCTTGCTAGGGCAATGGAATCAAGTATATACGATGACCTTGAAATGGGAAGGACAAGAAATATATAGGGGAATTGGGGGGAAGGTGATTAGGAAATGTCCGATTGGAAGACAGAGAAAGAGGTGGACAAAATGAACACTGAAATGAATCTTAGAACGTTGACTGAAAATGTAAGTTTGGTGGAATCGACTCAGGGTACTTTGTCATAGCGAGTTTAGATAAAAGAGAGTGGCTAGGGGAATTTGTTGCCCACAGAGTGGCTTTGGAACAGGTTTTCTCAGGGTACTGGTGTTTTCCTTTGTCGGTATCATTCCACCAATCCCCCATACTTATTCATTCAAATATCGCTTTCGCTATTGCGTGTCAGTTATTGACATTGTCGTTAAATACCACCTCAAAATCTCGTGGTATCGATTTTAATGTGGGTATGCGATGTCAATTGTTTGGGAATTAGGGTCAGGGTCTATACGAAAAACACGGTTAGATCGCGTTCATACTGTTGAGTTTTGATAAGTGTGTGTGTGTGTGTGTGTGTGTGTGTGTGTTTGTGTGCGCGTGCGCGCCCGCCCGCTCGCATGTACATGTATGCACGAATATACGTTGTGGGGTCTACTTTTGTGTGTCGTATGGTGGGCTTCAGTCCTTTTTTAAAAAAGGGCCCTTTTCCCTCCTCCCCCTCTGGGACCCATTGTAAGAAAAGTTGAAACTATAAAACCCCCCCCCCCCCCCCAACGTATGCTCATAACCTACACAAGGAAAACATGTGTGTTCAGTTTTATTCTTTATTAAATTTTCACTTTTTACACCAATTTTGTGTATTAATGCAAAAACAAACTACACAAATTTCTAGATCTCACATATACAGGGTGTCCCAGGAGGAATGTTCCAGACTTCGGGAGAGTGTTCCTTATGTTAAAGTATACCGATATAACCCAAAACACCTATATCCAAAGTTGAACGGTTACGGAGATAATGGCCAGA